>JAEEGL016146979.1_pt1 | contig 30120 bp, 14 predicted proteins | sample 9134231 | NCBI WGS metagenome assembly JAEEGL01 (sample SAMN16246548, study PRJNA631951) | gut metagenome | biome: gut microbiome; feature: rumen; material: fiber-attached | host: Bos | place: Iran: Karaj | collected 2018-10 | reverse complement strand
GTCTTTGTACGCTGTCCGTAAGTTGTTCTCTAAATTCTCTTTTTATTTGTACGTTAGTTTTTCCTATAACCCATTTCTTTGTCGCATTCTCTGGTAATGAGTCCATCTGTTGCACACGCAGTTGCACTTTGTTTGGAATCAAGAATGTATCGGCAAGATAAGTGATATATGTTGGCTGGTAGTAATAATATCCTTTTTCTCTTAACAGATTATAGATTCTGTTACGCTCTTGCTCCAGCACAGAGACAGAGAACGGATCGTTTTTCTTCAACAAAGTCTCACCTGATGCTATTTTGTTATATATATCAGGTAAGAAGTTCATATAGCTGATAGAATCCAGAGTATATAAAGTTCCGAAGTTTACATGATATTGTATTTTTGCAGTCCTAGGTCTTTTTACCGTGTCATTCCTTGTTGTTTGCGGCTTGCCTGGAACAATATCATAGGTCACGTCGCCGTTAAAATATCCATTGTTTTGTAGGACATTCTCAGCCACCTGTGCTCTTAATACAGGGTTTACATTACTCAGCAACACCGGTTCTTTGCCAAAAGAATTTACAATCCATTTTGATATAGCACCTTCTTTCTCTGACAATGCGTTCCATATCCATAAACCATATGGAAAAGGAGTTCTGTAATAGCTGGAGCCAAACAGTGCGCCATTTGGGGCGGTGGCAAGTGCAGCCTCCACCTCTTCTTCTACAACACGTTGATGGCTATTGGATTCATAATTGTTATAGTCCGTTGATATGAGCCCGGTGTACAACACTTCGTCATTTTGCAAGGAAGAAGTCGTAGAACAGCCATAAAGCAATATGACTGCAACTATAAAGAGTAATATATTTTTTATATAAATATTCATTTGTTGCTTATGGTACTGTCTTTACGTTCTTGTCTTAGAACTGGACCAGGAATAGTACTTTGTGTTTTCTTAAACAATTCACTGAGGCGCTGCAACTTCTTCTTATACATATAACCAGCTCCGTATTGTCCTACATAACCTTCAAGGAAGTCATACACAGAACGCTTGTAAAAGAGGTTCATATATTGGTTAGAAGTTTCAGAAAATCTATATTGAGCTTCTACATTATCAAAGAATGATTTATTTTGGCCAGAGACGTCAGGGCCGGATGAAATCTTACCACCGACAGATATGGCCAATTTGTTGTTCCAGAAACGTTTTGCGAATTTGAATGTGTAATCAGTATGTCTTGTTCCGTCCTCTTCCGTAGAATTATCCAGTCCGAAAGACACATCCAATGTCTTCAATGCATTTCCGGCTATTTGGTTTATTTCTGATTGCAAGAAAGAGTTCAGAGCTGAGTTCATAGAGAAATTAGAAGTATTACCATCAGCCAGATACATACCTGTAGTTAACATCGTAACGGCTATTTTCCCTCGTTCTTCTACAGACATCATTGCTAATTGGTCTTTTATCGTTTGCTCCTCTGGTGCTTCTATGGTAAATTGCAATCCCATATCGTTAAGCGTTTTCGTTATGACCACTCCACAATCAAAGGCTACCAATCTGTTTACTCCGTCAATGTTACATGATGCCTTTGTCCTTTCTGTTGCTGTGATATTTAGCTTAGGATTCATCATATCACCATTAAATTCAACATAGGAGTCAGGTAGAATGGTAAATGTCTTAAGCGGAATGATAGGAAGAGAATATTTCATTTCTCCTTCATGAATGGTATATCTTCCTCTCAAGTCTATGTTCTCGTTCTGATACTTCATTCTTAACGCTCCGCCACCAATAAGGTCTAAATAATTGGAGTGGTCAGTATTCAGCCAGCATTTGATATGTGCACCGTCATTCACATTAACAGACAAATCCATATCTATACCATCGATAACTGGTTGTACAATAGAAATAGGCTCTTCGCTGGTAAAATCTGTGAAAGTGACAAGTTCTTTTAACCTGTTGTCAGTGTTGATAGGAGAGTCACGCAGTATATAGAATAGATTTGTCGAAGACAGCACATCTAATTTTCCTCTTACACGTAATTTGTCTAATTCTCCTCTAATAAAACAATAGAAATTCACGAAAGCCTTACCATAGGCTTCTGATTTCTTGTTTTCTTTTGCATCAATAAGCAAAAAGTTCTCTGCTTTTATTCTTAAATTTAGATTTATATGCTCTGTATTTGAGAAGTCAATCTCTCCTTGTGCTATAAGAGGACTGTTATTTGAAGCATACATCTGGAAGTTTTCCAATAGAAGCTTAGAATTGACAATTCTTACCGGGTCATCATCAAAACGCATTCTTATGCCATAGGGTATGCTTATAAGAGCAGCTGATTCCAAGAACAGTTCACCTTCCACATTAGGTTTTCCTGTTGTTCCGTTTACAGTCAGTTCTCCTTCCGCATATCCTTCTAATCCTACTATCTGGTCTGGTATAAAACCGTTAACCAAGGCTATTGGGAAACGCATGAAGTCCAGTTTTGCATCTATTGCGTCAGTATCAAAATTGTAAGAGCCTGTGATTGTTCCTACCTCCTCTTCCTCTAACAATATATGTCCGTCAACATAGTGTGAACCATCATCCTTTGGCATATAAACCAATTGGGTGCCAAGGTTTCCTATAGAACAACCTTCATATATCATATTATGCACCACCATGTCTGTTGACACAGAAAACGATTTGTCTGTGCTTTGTATGAAGTGATAGTCACCGTCAAGCTGTCCCTCAACCTTTGGTGCATAAGGTATGGCTGCAAGTAGTTTTCTCAGGTTAAGCCTGTTGAGAGACAATGTTATATCTTGCAGATAGTCTGAGTCATCATCCGTACTGTATATCTGTATTCCAGTACCATCCTGTGCTCTCATCTTAACATCTGCAAAAACACGATTGTTCTCTCCGATAAGTATATAATTATTATCGTTTATTTCAAATGCCTCGTATGCTATAATTGGGTCATTAGGAGTCAGGTGCAGTTCAATGCCTTCTGCTTCCATTGTTGCCTCTGCTCCAATTTTCAGTCCCAACACATCGTTCTCGTCATAGAAAGCTCCGTTCATTGATATACCATGGTCAAGCACCTTGCCATCTACAAAGACATCAAACACATAATCATTAGGCTTCTCATTTTGTATATGTGCTTTATATGCTATGTTTAATGGGTCGTTAGTGCTTGACAAAGCAACGGTGATAGTATCAAGCTGATATCCTTGGCTCTTCAGTCCGAACAAATGCATATCCCCATTTATGCCGTCTTCCTTGGATGTGTTAATATTTGCATAAGCGTCATTGAAATCTATTCCCCAATACGTTATGGAATTGTGTACAGGGTTGTCTCTTCCACATCGCATATACAACTGCATCTTAGGCAAGGCATTACGTAATTCCTGCTGGTCAATAGTGCGATTCTTTATTTGTTTATCTACTACCGCCATTAGCCTGTCAGAACATCCCAACAACCATTTATACCCTCCCTGGGCATTCAGCTTGGTTTCAAAATCACCGCAGTATACATGTGCTGCAGTGGTATCTTTCCTGGTAAACACGTCAAGCACTATATCGTCCAGATGACGCGTCTCTACAGAATCTGTTATCCGTATATCACTGACTAATCCGTTAACTTTATAGAACTGGTCCAAGTCACTCTCAAAGTCTATATGACCACAGAGAGACAACCTTAACGGTACATCTACAAAATGAAGTTTGTATAAATCAAGGTTTGAAAGTTCTGTTGCTATTGTAGCATCTATATTCTTTTTGTTTAGGAGAGCAGACAGTTTTATATCGCCATTAACCAATTGGTTAGCTGACTTTATTGTGGCGTCAGCTATTCCATTGGCCAAGTGCACATTAGCTTTCATATTTGTCAGATTATATCTGTCATACTGAAAACGTTTTATATCTGCCTTTACATCCGTGAGCGTTGATTTATCTGTAAAATCAAATCCTTTTCCTTTGGCATTTATGGTTCCCGTAAATGCTCCTAATCCCATTCCCTTTACGAAATGGTTGAGATGCAGGTTATTAGCTTTGACATCCGCAAGGTATTTCATCTGCCTTACGTCTATTCTTGTGTTTGCAGTAACAGAGCCTTTTCCTTCATACGCCTTTAGCTTAACCTTGTAATCTGCTCCATGGATATCAATGTCAGCAATTGCGTCAACAGGAGGTATGTTTATCATCTTTGCCGTACTGCGGTCCAAGAACGACTTTACAAATGCCATGTTTTTCATCTTGGCATCCAAGTGCAGGTTGGCATTAAATTTCTCTGAATAAGGATCTGACGTCAGATATTTCATTCCCTGGATGCTTCCCGAGGTGTTGATGGAGAAAGCCGTAGGCATCTCTATTAACAGACTAGGAATATTGACATTCTGCATATTTCCCAATGCCTCTCCTTTTACTTTCAAAGGGAGCATAGGGATAGTCCTTTTAATATCAGAAGACAGCATATTCTCTGCTATCATCATCATGTCAGCATTACTTACAGAGGCATCTATAACAACATGGAATTTCCCATTGTCATTACCATCAAAGGAACTCAAGTCAAGTTCTGTGTCTGTATATAGTTTGCTTGACGGAGTGTTTAAGGCTCCTTTTACGAACAATTTATTTGACTTCAGCGAAATGTCTGCTGCCATAGAAGATATCTCAAAGCCACACCGTTCCTTTATACAGCATTCTTTTATCTTTAAGTTCAAATCCGGATCCAGGAAACAGATAGAATCCACTTTCAACCTACCTATATCAAATGCCATATGGTTAAGGTCTAAGCCTTTTGGCATTTTCTTCTCATATACATTGTCATATGTTATGAAAGTGTTTTCCGCAATCAAAGAATTAACGCCATATTCGTTCTTCATCAAGTTAGCTGATATTCCCCCAGCTTTAACCTCACCGATTCTTGCTCCTATCTGCATACTGTCATTAGGCATATGTAGAAGGAGGTTAGAGTTTGATATAGCTAATTCCTTCGCATTTACACACCATGGTATTGGCGAAGAAGTAGTGTCTTCTATAACAGTATCTTTCAGTGCAATATCCAATTGGGCATTGTCTATCAATATCTTTTGCAGGTCAGCAGTAGAGGCGTTTAATGAAATTTTCCCCACAGGCGAGCCTCCCGTCATAAAGAGCCTGCCGACATGACCTTTTATCCTTGCCTGAGGAATGAGATCAACGGTATTCATTATAGAGTTGTTCAGTTCCAACTCTGCCACTTCTACGTCTTTATTGAAAAGGGGAATCAAACGCACACTTACTACAGCCTTATCCACAGACATTATGGTGTCATACCTATTGGTCAGACTATCCATACGCAAGCACTCTACTCCTTCCAGTGACAAATCCAGCGGGAAAGCCAATAACACTTTCTTTACGCTTATCTGCATGCCTGTTTTCTCAGAAGCATATTCGCTCACCACCCTCACGGCCCAATTCTGTACTGGAGGGAGGTAGAGGGCAATGAATAAAAGAATTAGCAAGCATATAGGGCTTACTAATGTTACAAAAATGTATTTCAGTATGCTTTTTTTGCTTAACTTCACTGTTTCTTGGAATAAACGGGAATAGAAATAATTCTAACCTGTTGTTGTCTTGCAAAGATACAAAAAAACATCTGTTCTTCCAAATTATGAAAAAAAAACTTGTTAGGAATAGAAAAAATTCGTAACTTCGCAGCATCAAAATGAAACAGATAAGACATTATATACCGCTTTTCATCCTCTCCACTTTTTTGTCTTTTGCCATTTCTTCTTGTGATGGAACAAAACATCTTGCAGAGGGTGAAAGTCTTCTTGTATCCAACAGAATTGTTTCCACTGATAAAAATTATAATGTCAGCAGTCTATATGACTATATTGTGCAGAAACCAAACACAAAATGGTTTTCCACGCTAAAAGTGCCATTGGGAATATACACGCTCTCTGGCAGAGATACCACAAAAACAATAAACCGCATTTTACAGAAATGGGGTGAAGCTCCCGTATGTTTGGACACAACAAAAGTGGCAGCATCACAGGAAAACCTGCGTCAGATATTGTTTAACCAAGGATTCTTGGATGCGGGGGTGGAAGTAGAACAGCATGCAAGGAAACGTCGTGTAAAAGTAGATTATATTCTTTTCCCAAAGCAACAATACGTCATAAGAAGTGTTTCGTACAACATTCATGACAACAGGATAGACTCACTGCTACGTGCCAATAATGTATTGGAGGGTGGGGGACTGAAGGCTGGCGAACACTTCTCTGTTACAGGTCTGTCTTCAGAGCGAAAGAGGATTTCCACATGGCTTAACAATAACGGATACAGATATTTTAACAAAGAGTTTATTTCATACCACGTAGATAGTTGTAAGGCAGGGCATTATGTTGATGTATCATTACATATTGAATTGTTTAGACGAAACAACAATGAGAATTACACATCTCATCCATATTATCACATAAGAAACATAAGATACACCAGTCCGCAGGAACAGAAATTACGAATAAGGCCCAGCGTATTAAATGTAAACACTGTATTCAGGGAAGGGGAGCTGTATGATGAGTCTAAGATACAAAAAACATATCGTCGTTTTGCGGATTTGGGCATAGTGCGTTCCACCAACATTTCTTTTGTTGAAGTAAATGATAGTAACAACCAAGACGACAACGGCTTACTTGACGCCGTAATATCCATATCACAGCATAATACTCATAATGTCACCTTACAACCCGAGGGCACAAATACTGCTGGAGATCTGGGAGCGGCATTGTCTTTGACGTATGAGAACAGGAACGTATTTCATGGCAGCGAATTATTTAGTTTAAGTGCCCGTGGAGCTTTTGAGGCAATAAAAGGACTTGAGGGCTATGCCAACAACAACTATGAAGAGTACGGAATTGAGGCTAAACTGTCATTTCCTGAGTTTCTATGTCCTAACATATCTGAGGACTATCGTCGCAGACACAAAAGCACAACTGAATTTCTGCTTAGTTATAACAAGCAAAACAGACCGGAATTTGACCGCAGGGTATTTAGTGGAAAATGGCGATACAGATGGAGCAGTTCTACAAACAGGGTAGGGTACACCCTTGATTTCATCAATGTAGATTATGTTTCAATGCCTTGGATTTCAGACACTTTCAAAAGAGACTATTTAGACTCCAAAGATAACAGGAATGCCATACTGCGTTATAATTATGAGAACCTGCTCATAATGAAACTGGGCTTCTCTTTTAATTATAATGATGGTATTCATTATTTGAAAGTCAGTATGGAGTCTGCTGGCAATTTGCTAAAAGCACTGTCTAAGCCTCTGAAGTTTAAGACAAATGACATGGGGCAATATGAATTCCTCAAAGTAGCGTATGCGCAATATGCAAAGGCAGACGTTGACTATACATATAATTATAGGATTGATGAGCGCAACACATTAGCATTGCACAGCAGAATAGGCATTGCCATGCCATATGGAAACAGCACCATATTACCATACGAAAAAAGATATTTCAGTGGAGGTGCCAACAGCGTGAGAGGCTGGAGTGTCAGGGAACTTGGACCTGGTTGTTACCACGGCAAAGACGGAAGAATTGATTTTATTAACCAGACTGGCGATTTGCGACTGGACTTAAATGCAGAGTTACGTTCCAGTCTTTTTTGGAAGTTCCAAGGTGCTATCTTTATAGATGCAGGAAACATCTGGACTGTCCGCCAATATGCCGACCAGCCTGGAGGCTTGTTTACTTTAAGTAGTCTATATAAAGAGATTGCTGTAGCTTATGGTGTTGGATTGCGTCTTAATTTCGACTATTTTATTCTTCGTCTGGATTTAGGAATGAAAGCTATAAGTCCTTATTATACAACAACAGAAGAGCATTATCCAATATCTAATCCAAATTTCAAGCGCGACTATGCTTTGCATTTTGCAGTTGGACTTCCTTTCTGATTTCACTCGTCAGAAAAACCTTTGTATTCTTTTCAAACAGACTATTTAGCAAAAGGACATCTCCTTATTTTCTATTATTTGTTTTCAAATAGAATATCTAATAGAATAGATAATAAAAGAGACATCTTCTCGTTTCCTATTTAACATAATGCCGATTCTGTTTGTAATGGTACACATTTGAATATATGTACAATTATGCCTTATTTTTAGTAAAAATACTATGATAATTCACTAATCACGTAAATGACAAAATGAAAGCATAGCTTTTACAGTATCAAAGCATAGCTTTCAGGTTGTAAAAGCTATGCTTTCACGACGTCATTCGATAGCTTTCAGGACAATCCAGGCAATTTAAGACTTATTAAGATTTGACGACTCGCATTTAACACATTTTCTTTTCAAAATGTCACAAAATTCAATTATTTACTTACATTTTGATTCTGAATTCTGTTTGCAATCTGATTGCAACAATATATGATTAATTTTGCAATCAGAAAATAAAAACAGTAAAAAATAAAAGTCTATGGAACAGATTTTCGCTTTGGTGAATGAAATGTCACCGTTTTTGCTTTTAGGTTTCCTTTTTGCTGGAATCCTGCATGTCTTTGTCCCGAGTATGGTGTATAGCCGCTACCTGTCAGGACACAGCTTCCGCTCTGTGTTTTATGCAGCACTGTTTGGCGTCCCCCTACCCTTGTGCTCTTGTGGCGTGTTACCCACAGCTATGGGACTGCGTAAGGAGGGTGCCTCAAAGGGTGCTACAGTGTCATTCCTTATCGCCACGCCAGAGACAGGCGTAGACTCTATTGCAGCCACTTACTCGCTTATGGGACTTCCATTCGCCATTGTGAGACCAATAACTGCGTTTATGACATCACTTTTCGCAGGAACGGTGATAAACACTTTTGACAAAGAAGAAACGCCATGCAGTGTCAAAGAGACCGACGAACCACATTGCCACTGCCATCATGATACCGATACGAGCGAGTTGTCTTTTGTGGGCAAGATAAAAGAAGCATTACGCTATGCCTTTGTTGACATGATGGAGGATATAGGTAAATGGCTTGTGGTTGGTCTGCTTGTAGCGGGACTGATAACAGTGTTTGTGCCTAACGAATTCTTTGAGATATTCAAGGGTAATACACTGTTGAGTATGTTGCTTGTCCTGTGTATCGCCATACCTATGTATATATGTGCTACGGGAAGTATTCCTATTGCTGTGGCACTTATAATGAAAGGACTGACACCTGGTGCCGCATTGGTATTGTTGATGGCTGGACCGGCATGTAATGTTGCCAGTTTGCTGGTAATAAACAAGTTCCTCGGTCGTAGGACTCTCCTACTCTATCTCTTATCAATTATCCTTGGCGCTGTAGCTGCAGGAGTCATAATAGACCAATTGCCCTCAGAATGGTTTATGCCAACACTCATGAAGGCTGCAGATTGTCATGAGCATGAAGGTTTTTCTTGGTTTAATATCACATGTACTGTCATTCTTGCAATATTATTGCTGAATGCTTTATACAGGCATTATATGACAGGTCATAGTTGTTGCCACTGTCATGACTATGCGCATGAAGAGAAACATTGTTGTTGTCATAGCGAAAAAGATGTCATTCACGATTGTTGCTGCCATAATCATGAGGAAGAGTCCCACTCATGTTGCTGTCATAAAGAATAAAAATAGAGGGTGTGTCACATGTGACACACCCTCATTTTGTTTAGAACAATAGTTAGTTATAAAGTTTCCCGTTTTAATATCCAGGGTTCTGCCAAGCTTTCTTCTGGTCATCAGAAAGGTTTGTGCCGTCTGGATTCTGCAGAGTATCGATGAACTTCTGTGGAATTGGACGGTAGTTATGGCGTGACTGGACGTTAGTTGCAGCCTCTGGGTTAAACGCTTTGGCACGCTTCACAAGGAGGTTCGTGCGTGAGAGTTCTTCCCAACGATTCCACTCACCAAGGAGCTCACGAGTACGCTCGTTGAAGATGAAGTTGAGCATACGTTCATAGTCACCTGTTGCACCAATATCTTCAAGTATAGCCTCATCCTCAGCAGGCAGATTGGTATAGCTTGCTATCTGCAGGTCAGAAGCAGCGGTAGTGCGCTCTATGCCAGTTGACAGGTAATAGGTGTTCTTGGTGAGGTAAGAAACTTCGAAAGCCTGCCTGTTGTTCAGACGGTCTTCCTTCTTGTTTTCAGCGTTTGGATAGCATTTGCCGAGAACAGATGCAGCAGTTGTGTTTGTTATGAATGCCTGAGTACCGTCAGAGTAATATTCGCGGTCCTCCTTGTCCTTCCACTGTGCACGGGCACGGAGCACGTTCACTGTTTCGATGGCATCCTGATAATCGCCTAAGCGTACCTGAGCCTCTGCCTTGACGAGGTAAGTCTCGCCGGTGCGTGCCATGATAACATCGCGGTGTGAGTCGTTCTTTTCTCCTGTACGTGTACCGTCATCGGTCTTGTTGATACCGCAGAATACGTTAGACTGTGCAGGGTTGCCGTTCACACCGTATGTGTTAAGCACATACTTTCCGCCAAGATATACAGGGAATACATTTGGTACCCACTTGCCGGTCTCTGGATGAACGAATGTGTGTGGCACTGCACCACGTCCGAATGTACCGAATGTTGTCTCATCCTGGAAACGTGGGTCATCCTTCTTGTTGAGGATGAACAGTATGCCATTGTCACCAAGACCTGGTACCTCAGATTCCTGAATGCCATTCTCTGCAGCTACGACTTCTGGTGTCTTGCCCTTTGGAATGTTGTTAAGACCATAGACAGTCTTGAACGTCTTCCACATACGAGAGTCATTCACATTGTCGAAAATCTCATACGCATACTCCGTTGGACGGCAACGCTGGAAGTCCATACCGCCGATGTACTGGCCGCGCTGTGTCCAACCACCAGAGAAGTTAGAGAACTGTGGGTTGAAGTAGTTGTATGTTCGGTTGCCAAAGCGACCTTTAGTGGTAGCGTCATCACCATTGTGCTCGGCTGCCATCAAGATTTCTGACAGGCCCTCATTAGCACAATCTACTCCTGTCCAGTCAGCATACAGTGAACGATAGTCTGGAGCAAGAGGACAAGCTGCAATGACCTCATCACAAAGTGCTATCACCTTGTTCAAATCCTCAGACTTGTTATAACTGCTGTTCCAAGAAGCGCAGCGCTCTGACTGACGATAGAGCAGTGCCTTAGCAAGGAAGTGAGCAGCAGTATAGCGAGTCCATGTGCCATTGCCACGCACTTTCTTTGTAGGAAGCAATTCGTATGCAGTCTCAAAATCTGAAATAATCTGATTCAGAGTTTCCTCCTCCGTAGCACGCTTATAATCCGAATAGACTTTAGCAACTGGCTCTGTCTGAACAACAACGCCACCGTACTGTGCAAACAAACGGTAGTAGTTATATCCACGCAGGAAATAAGCCTCTCCTTTTGCCTGGTCGCGCTTTGCTGCATCAGTAACCATGTCGATGCGTGAGATGACAAGATTTGCTGTAGATATACCATAGTACATCTCATCCCACAATGCAGACACAGCCGGACAGTTCTTGTTAGCTGCACCTAATGCCGGTGTCAAGTCCAACGGATTCAGACGACTATCGTATGTATTCCAGCACTCAGAGGTAAGATCCGCACCATTTGTAAACTCATCAGTACCATAAAGCGTAATACCATATGCCCATTCATAGCCGAAATGCCAACGCAGGTTTGAATATAAACCCGCAGCCATAGCTAAAGCGCCATCAGGAGTTTCTAGCAATTCGTCGGTCAGCATGTGACCAGATTCCTCATCAAGGAAGCTATTAGAGCAGGAGGTTGTTCCTCCTACAACCATGCCGAACATGGCTGCTATCATTATCTTATTTATATATTTATATTTCATATCGAATATATTGTCTTATTGTTGAATAGATATTTTAGAAATCAAGTTGTACACCAAGTGTAAAGCCTCTGTTATAGTATGTAGCACCAGTGTCAAGATCCATAAAGTCAACAGAAGAGTAAAGCATACCAAGATTCTTACCCTGCACATAAACTTTTGCGCCGTTTATACCAATCTTGTTGCACAACTTCTTGTCGAAGTTATAGCCTAAAGAAAGGTTGCGAATCTTTATAAATGATGCGTCCTTGAAACCGAGAAGACCAGAATATTTGTCACCACCAGCCTGGCTGTATATTGGCTTCTGCCACTCTGCACCTGTGTTATTTGGTGTCCAGTAGTCAATTTCGCGCTGCTGGTACATACCAAGCTGTCCTTCGCCTCCAGTGCTTACTGTGTATTTGAAACGTCCCATGAGGTCAATAGTCAGTTCCAGTCCCTTCCATGAGAAGGTATTACTCCAACCAAGTGTCCAGCGTGGATTCTGAGTACCAATTATTACACGGTCGGCACCGTCTATCTTATAGTCACCGTTCTGATCAACAGGACGAACGTTACCTGCGGTGAAATTCTCACCGTTGGCATTGAACTTTGCCATTTCTTCTGCATCGCTATCCTGCCACAGTCCATTGGCCTGATAACCATAGTAAATACCTATTGACTCACCGATAAACCATCCATTGGCGATATCGTCCTCTTTACCATTTGCCAGTTCTACGATTTCGTCTTTCTGCCATGCAACGTTGAAATTAGAGAACCACTCGAAATCCTTTATCTTAACAGGAATGGCATTCAATGTCAACTCAACACCTTTATTCTTCGTTTCACCGACATTGTCTATCATTGCAGGATATCCGCTCAGAGAAGACAGTGTTCTTGCAAGCAGTAAATCTTTTGTATGTGACGTATAGATATCCAAAGTACCTCCAATGCGTCCCTTCAGGAAACTAAAGTCAACACCGAAGTTCCATTGTGTTGTTCTTTCCCAGCCAAGATTTTTGTTTGGCATTTTGTTTGAACCTGAAGAATAGTATGGTTCATTGGTAACGAGAATGAAACTGTTGCCTATGCTGAACGGCATCCAGTAACCACTTATAACACCTAAAGTACCATATGGACTTACAGTAGAGTTACCTGATGTACCGACACCGACACGAAGTTTCAACTGATCAATCCATTTGATATCTTTCATGAAATCTTCCTGTTCCATGCGCCATCCCAGTGCAAGAGATGGGAACGAAGCCCACTTGTTACCTTTAGCGAGAACAGATGCTCCATCCCAACGCACGCTGGCAGTCAGAAGATAGCGTTCCTTATATGAGTAATTAATACGAGCCATATATGAAGCCGTTGCATTTTCTGTCAAGCCTGTACCAATTCCAACTTTGTATTTCGTAGCACCTACATCAATACCTGTGCCCATATTATTCCACAAGAATGTAGGGAATGGGTTACCCTGCTCGCTAAGACTGCTAGTCTCCAAGTTCATCTTTGTGGCACTCTGCAACAATGTCAAGCCAAAAGTATGTTCACCGAATGTTCTGTTGTATAACAGCATGTTGTCGAGTGTCCATGTAATCTGACGGCCGTCAGAACGTGAAATGTAGTTGTCTCCACCAACGCGGGTTGCAGATGATGAATCCAGGAAGATACCTGTACGGTAATAACGGAAGTCAGGGCCAAACTGTATCTTGTACTGTAATCCCTGCAGAGGCTCCCATATCTTGCCGAAGTCAACAAGACCATAGAAACTACCCAGGGCACGGAGAGTCTGACGATTATCGTTGGACTTGTTCCATTCGTCTATTACCGTGTATGTATTGGTAGTTGTGCCACCAGGCATGTTGATAATCTGTCCATTCTCATCGTATGGCTGTGTATAGCGCAAGATTGCCTTTGCCGCACTGTATATGTCAGTTGGACCAGAACTTGAAGACTGTCCTGTACGAGAGAAACCATACTCTTGTTCACTCCAAGATGTATTTATTGAACCACCCATCTTAAACCATTTGGTAGCTTGAATGTCAGAAGTAAGGCTTAAATTGTAACGTCTGTATTCCTGACCTTTCTGAGTACCTTTATTATTAAGGTATCCGAAAGAGGCACTTGACTGTATATCCTTGGTACCACCTTGTACACGTATTGAGTGTTCACTTGTAACACCCGTCTGAGTAACGAAGTCAGTCCAGTCAGTGTCAATCACCTGAGATGGATCCCATACACCGTTAGCCCAACCGCGCTCAACATTCTTCCATGCCACGTTATCATCGCCGAAGAACTTCTTGTCACTTTCGTATGTTGGCTCATCACCTCTTGGATAAGTACCTGAATTCTGATTGTAGTAAGCCCAACGGCGCCATGTGATGTAATCGCTTGCTGACATTGCTGGACTCTTGTCTATTATTTTCTCAAAAGTAAAAGAACCATTATAGCTCAGCTGAGTCTTTCCTTCCTTACCACGCTTTGTAGTAACAAGAACTACACCATTAGCACCGTTTGCACCGTAAACTGCAGTTGCAGACGCATCCTTCAAGATGTCAATAGACTCTATGTCACGTGGATTGATAGACTCAATACCACCAGACTTAAGAGGTATTCCATCAACTACGTAAAGTGGTTCCGAGCCACCTGTAATGGAACGCTGACCGCGAATACGGATATTTCCTATGGTACCAGGACGCTCGCTTGAGGTGATATCAACACCGGCAGCCTTGCCTTGCAGAGCCTCAATAGCACTTGTGACAGGACGGTTATTCAACTGCTCCTCTCCTACACGTGTCAAAGCACCTGTAACATCGCTCTTGCGCTGTACGCCGTAACCTACGACTACGACTTCGTCAAGGAGCTGTTTGTCTTCCTCAAGGGTGATGTTGACATTGCTACCGGCATTGACAGTCTGGGTGTAGAAACCTACGTAAGAGATTTCCAACTTAGAGTTGTCAGCTACGTTGTTGAGAGTAAAGTTACCGTCAAGGTCTGTGACAGTGCCGGTGGCAGTGCCTTTTACCTTTACGCTTGCACCGATGATAGGCTCACCAGTAGCGTCAACAACCTTACCTTGTACTTTGCTCTGTGCCATTGCTACGGTAGATAATACCGCTACGACGACAAGCAGAAGAAGTCGTTGCCATATAACATGGCACCTCTTCAGGTTAGTTTTTTTCTTTTGCATTTTGCTTGTTGTTAATTTGGTTAATTAGTAAATAAAAAATATAATTGTAGTTTTCCTATTGAAAATGTGTTTTCTTAGTTCCTTTTCTTTTTATTATCCTGAATAAATACAATCTAATTACCTTAATTAAACAAAAAAACTAAATACCTTGTGAGATAAATCAACTAACTTAATACATATTACCTGTATGAAACAAAAGAAAAATCCTCTAATTATTATTATCTTTTTTCCAATTGCAAAATTACACATTTCCAGAGGAACAGTAAGTGCGTTTATTCGTCAAAAGGCATACTTTTTTCTGTCAAACGCAAGAAAAAGACGATAAAAGTCTTTAATACCTTATTAAATTTATATATATTTGCATTAGAAACCGTAAATCTAAACAAAACGTAATGATTAGGATATTCTTATTATTCATAGCTATAGTATCGTCTTTAATGGTATCTGCTTTTGACTATTCGGTCAGCAGGAGAATAAGTTCTGCCGATGGTTTGTCAAATGACTTCGTGACAGAAGTGGATATTGACGGATATGGATATATATGGATAGCCACAGAGGCCGGCGTAAGCAGAATAAGTGGTAACAGCTGCCAGATGTTCCATGTAACAGACTGGCCGCCCAAGGATAATTTCCTCACGATGATGGATAACACACGCTTGTTGCCAGGACAAGAAGAGAGGAATAAATGGGGACTGAAGATTACAGCACTGAGATACTACAAGTTGACTGACTGCATGTTGATAGGCACTGAATTGGGACTGGTAGTTTATGACTGTAAACATGGTTCCATGAAATACGTGTCTTTCCGTGACGGATTAGTGCCATCAAGCATAGAAGACATTGTATTATGTAAAGACAACGGTGTATGGCTAATATTCGGCAATGGCAAGGTGCAGCATCTTGATTGTAACAAATATACCCTAAAGGAGATTCCTTTAAAACAAAATATCAATGCTAATTGTGGTATAGATAACGGTAATGGACAGTTAATTATTGGTCATAATAAGCGCGGCATCAGTGTAATTGACATAAAGAGCGGAATCTCTAAGCATTATACGCATAACGATAATGAACCCGGAAGCTTACCCGGTGACAATGTAAGAAAAATCATGAAAGATTCTGCCGGACGTATATGGGTAGGTACCGACCATGGTTTAGCTTTGTTTAATGTAAAAAAGGGGACTTTCGTAAAAGTTCTGTCTCATAGTGACAATTATGACTGCAATGTGTATGATATCCATCAGATGCACAATGGTATGTTATGGATTGCCAACGACATGGGAGGAATAAAGGTTTTAAACCCTAAACAAGATTATAGTAAAAATGTATTATACTATAATGACACAAAGGTCGTCTTGTCTTCAATAAATGCACGTGCTATAGCTCAAGATGAATACGGGAATATATGGATAGGCAATCATAGCACCGGCATAGATTTTATTAGTGCCAGGAAATCTGACTTCAGCATATTTAATAAGCCTAGCGGATTGTGGGACAATAATGTTATATATTCCATAACGCCAGCCAAGAGCGGAGGATTATGGATTGCCGGTGATACAGAATTGGCACTATGGCAGGATGGCAATGTTATAAAGAGATATGTAAGCAGGGAGAAAGTAAGAAGACGATACTCTTTTCCACGTTGCATAATGTCTGATAGAACAGGATGTGTATGGATTGGCGTTGATGATAAAGGAGTGGTATTGTTTAATCCTTCTACAGAGACGTTCAAAGATATAGAAATAGGCTATAAGGATTGTGACATCCATTCTTTTGCGGAAGACAAAGACGGACGTATATGGATAGGCAGCGAGTTTGGGGTATATTCATACAAACATGGGGAAGGTGTAAGAAACGAGAAATTAGTAAACAAGTTAACAGGTAACGCTATCGTCACGTCTTTTCTGTGGTTGAAAGACAATGTAATGTTTGTCAGCACACATGGTTTGGGAGCCTATGTTATCAACCTAACTACTGGCGCTTGTAAAAGCATACGCATAAAAGACGGATTACCTTCAGACCGTGTGAGCAGTGCAACCGCAGATGGTAAGGGGGGATTGTGGCTCGCCACCCATGAAGGTCTGGTACATGTAGCTGACGCGTTGACACTAAAGGGACTTACTGTATATAACATAGATAACGGGTTGGCTGACAACCATACGACATCAGTAATGACTGACAAAATTGGCAGAGTGTGGGTCGGTACTTATTCTGGAGTAGCATGTCTTGACAGTTCTACAGGACGCATATCCAATTACAACCACAAAGACACTGGGCATCCATGCGCTTTTATTACCAGGCCTTCTAAATGTAATGATGGCTATTTCTATTTTTGTACAGCTTCAGGAATGATGCGCTTTAATCCGATGACATTCACCGGAAACCAAAAAGCATCGCCTGCACAGATAATATCATGCGAAGCATATTCTCCTGTTGGCAACGATGACACAAGGATTTCACCGTTGCTGCAAGGTAAAAACGGCTTTGTCACTACATCATATAAACAGAATACGTTGAGATTTACATTCTGTGTACGAAACTACGCACAGGAAAACAGCGTGGAGTATTCATATATGATGAAGGGAATGGACGACAAATGGTATTATATAGGTGATGATAACGACGTAGTATTCCGCGGCTTACGCCCTGGACATTACACCTTTGTATTACGTGCAAAACTAAAAAGCCAAGACTGGGAGAATGCCTCTATTACCCAGATGAACATCTATATAAAACCTCCTTTCTGGCAGACATGGTGGGCTTATATACTTTATGCCTTGTTATTTGTCACAATAGTGATTATATCCATACGTTCATATAAACGCAGACTAGCATTACGAAATTCTTTGGATTTAGAGAAGCGGGAGAATTTACACCGCCAACAACTGAATGAAGAGCGATTGCATTTCTTTACCAATATCACTCATGAGCTACGTACTCCGCTGACCTTAATTCTTGGTCCGCTTGAAGATCTATTAAGCGACAGTCATCTGACACAACAAAGCAAAAGGAAGGTGACCATGATACACAAGAATGCAGAAAGACTGAAGGATCTTATTAACGGAATTCTTGAATTCAGGAAAACCGAGACACAGAACCGCAAACTTACCGTTGCTCGCGGAAATATCGGAGCGTTTGTCAAAGAGATCTGCCTGAACTACAAAGAACTTTATAATAACCCTAAGGTTCTGTTTACTTATAGTATTGAACAACCTTTACAGAAAATATATTTTGACTCAGAGGTTGTAACTACCATTCTTTATAATTTCCTGTCAAATGCTATAAAATATACAGAACAAGGAACGATACAGACTAAAGTATGGCAAGATAACAATAAGATATTAATTGCTGTACAAGATACAGGGTATGGCATAAGTAAGGAAGCACTACCTCATATCTTTGATAGATATTACCAGGCAGATGGAAAGCATCAAGCCTCTGGAACTGGTATCGGCCTGGCATTAGTTAAGGCCTTGGCAGACTTGCACGATGCAACACTCAGCGTAGAAAGCAGCGAAGGAAAAGGTAGTACTTTTACTTTGGCTTTTGAAACAGAAAACACATATCCTACAGCCCTACACAAAGAAGACACTATACATGATTTGAATAAAGAGATAAAAGATATTAATGATAATGAGCAAATAGAGGATGACCTCATCCCTACCCTGCTTATTGTTGAGGATAATTCTGATATACGCGAGTATATAGCTGATTCCTTCTCCGAAGATTTCCGGATTCTACAAGCGGTCAACGGTGAGGAAGGACTACAATGTGCTATAAGTAATATACCTGACATTATAGTAAGTGACATAATGATGCCAAAAATGAATGGTATAGATATGACACGTATACTAAAGGAGGACATTCGTACAAGTCATATTCCTATTATCCTGCTTACTGCAAAAGATACAGATGATGACAAAGAGGAAGGATATGAATGTGGTGCCAACTCTTACCTGACGAAACCGTTTACTGCAAAATTACTGGGAAGCCGCATACATAATCTACTCAATGCGCAAAGAAGGTTGGCTGAACAAATAAGAGAAAAATATGGAAATGGTATAAAGCCTAAGAATGTTGAAAGTACAGATAATGCTATTGGCTCTGATAACAACATAAAAGAAACGCTGAGCAAACTTGATCGCGATTTCCTGCAGCGTCTTGACGATGTCATTAGCAACAATCTAAAAAGTAATGACCTAGACTTGCCATTCGTTACCAGCCAAATGGCAATGAGTCATAGTACTTTCTATCGCAAGGTGAAAGCTTTGACAGGTATGACAGCTAAGGAGTATATACGTAAGTCAAGGCTACATCACTGTTACGAAATGCTTGAAAGCGGAGATTATAATGTGACAGAGGCTGCAATGCTGACGGGATTTAATCACATGGCACATTTCCGTGAAATATTCAAAAACGAGTTTGGTATATTGCCTTCGGATGTTAAAAAAGGTGATAAGGTATAAGACCTTATCACCTTATATATATACATATATATATATACGTTTAGTTCACTCCAAACTTATATATTGTTGTTTGTCTGTAACGTTCGCCAGGTGAAAGCACAACTGGTGGGAAATAGGCTCTATTTGGCGAATCTGGGAAATGTTGCGCTTCAAAACAGATAGCAGAACGGCGTGGTGCAGTGTTGCCATGCTGTATTTTATAGCCATCAGCCCAGTTGTCTGTATATATCTGGACACCAGGTTCTGTAGTCCAACATTCCATTGTACGTCCACTGACTGGTTCTGTAATACGGGCTGCGAATGACAATTCTCCGGCTTCTTTCTTGTTTAGCACCCAACAATGGTCATATCCCGCACCATTCTTTATTTGCTCATCATCTGCATCTATATCCTGACCTACACGTTTCTCGCTACGGAAATCAAAAGGTGTACCTGCTACCTTTAGAATTTCTCCTGTTGGGATACTTGTATTGTCAATAGGGCAATAGAAGTCAGCATTAACCTCACATAGCAAATCATCAATGGTTGGCGTAGGATTAGCTATACCTGTCAAAGAGAAAAAGGCATGATGTGTAAGGTTTATTATAGTCTTTTTATTTGTCTGAGCCAAGTAGTCTATTTTTAGTTCGTTGTCATCTGTCCAGGTATATTCTACGTTTATACGTACCTCTCCTGAAAAACCTTCATGACCGTATGGGTCAAGAAGTGACAAAGCCAATGTCTGTTCGTTCATCTGAATGGCATCCCATACACGAGCATGGTAACCTGTAGGGCCTCCATGTAAGGAATTGACACCATTATTGATAGCCAGACTATATTCCTTACCACCTAATGTAAAACGTCCCTTGGCTATTCTGTTACCATATCTGCCTATTAAAGTGGACAGATATGGCTCTGGAGAGTTTATGACTTCTTCTATGTTGTCATGTCCTTGGATAACATTAGCCAATTGACCTTGCTTGTCTGGTACCATAATTGCAACTATAGCACCACCATAATTGGTAATAGCAACCTCGTAGCCCTTAGAATTACGAAGAATATACAAGTCTGTCTGCTTACCGTTTACTGTCGTGCGAAAATCCTTTCTTCGGAGTCCGCACACGTTCTGATTTTCTGTCATTATTAGTAGATTTTTTTTTATTATTGTTATGTGTATTATTATATGATTTTCCTTTTTTATTACTATGTCTTCTTCTGTCGCTGTTTTTCTTGGTGTCACTCTTCCACTCTTTCTTCTTGTTTGTAGTGTTATAATCAGGAGCTTCACCTATTTCTTGTGGTAGAGGATTTTTAAGGACATCCTTTTCCAAGAAGTTCTCAATCTTCTTAAAGAGATATATTTCATCATCAGAAACGAAGGTAATAGCCACACCGTCACGTGCTGCACGTGCTGTTCGTCCTATTCTATGAACATAATCCTCCACATCATGCGGAACATCATAGTTGATAACCATTGCTATATCATCAATATCAATGCCACGTGCAACGATATCTGTAGCTACCAACACCCCGATTTCTCCTGACTTGAACTTAAACATTATATTATCACGTTCTGCTTGTGACAAATCGGAGTGCATCTCACCACAGTTTATTTTCATTTGCTTAAGAGAACGGGACACTTCTTTTACACGTTGCTTTTTACCTGAGAAGATAATAACTCGTTCCAATTTAAGCGGCGTATCATCAGGTGATGCATTCTCTGGAACAAATCCGTGCTTAAATATATGTTTCAGTATTTTTATCTTTTGTGGTGGATAGCAAACAAAGGCTGATTGTTGTATTTTCTCAGCAGGTTTGCTGACGGCTATTTTAATTGTCAGCGGATTATGTAATAATGTCTTTGCCAATTGCTCTATCTTATCAGGCATCGTAGCAGAAAACATTATCGTTTGACAAGTATGGGGTATCCCCTTTGCTATTTTCAATATATCATCAGAGAAGCCCATGTCAAGCATTCTATCTGCTTCATCTAAAATAAAGAAGGACAACTTGGACAAATCAAGATTTCCCATCTGCATATGAGAGATAAGCCTGCCAGGCGTAGCTATTATTACCGACGCTCCACGGCGCAATGCAGCCAATTCTTGATCATAACGATTACCGTCATTACCTCCGTAAACGGCGGCAGAACTGATGTCATCAAGGTAATATCCAAATCCTTGCATCGCCTGGTCTATCTGCTGAGCCAATTCACGTGTCGGTGCCATGATAAGACAGTTTACAGATTCCTCGGGATAATCATCCTCGTCTAACAAAGACAATACTGGTAATAGGTATGCTGCAGTTTTACCTGTTCCAGTTTGGGCTACGCCCATAATATCATGCCCTTCAATTATAGGATCAATACATGCTGCCTGAATTGGAGTGCATGTATCAAAATGCATATCATATAACGCATCTAATATCCTGTCACTTAAAAGGGTATCTTCAAAATATTTTATATTATCAGTCATATTCTTTTCTTTTAATTAGGTGCTTGTCTGTAACAAAACCATGCCACAATAGCAAACAATATATTAGGAACCCATGCTGCAAGTATCGGAGGTGTACCGGCATTGATCGCAAATGTAGCAGAGATAGTTTGTAGCATAATATATAGGAAACTCAGTGCTAATCCTAATCCTAAATACATGCCCATTCCTCCCTTCCTCTTTCTTGATGATAGCGAAGCCCCGATTATGGTCAGTATAAAAGAAGCAAAACTTGTAGCTATTCTTTTGTGGTATTCGACCTGATATCTTACGACATTGCTTGAACCTCTGTTTATTTGTTTCGAGATATAATCAGACAATTCTGGAGATGTGAATGTCTCTTGCTGGCCTTTGGAATATACTAAATCGATAGGCTCCATTTGTATTACCGTGTCACGTTGAATACCACTTATGATGGTTTCCTTCATGCCACGCATTTCACGAATTTTCCAGTTTTGCACTTTCCAGTGATACTTGGATTCAGATATTGTATCATACTGTATCTCTGATGCAGTCATATGTGATACGAGTTTCTTATTTTCAAATTTATCAAGGCAAAAGCCATAACCACGTTTCATTCGGTTATCGTAGTGTTGGATATATGCAATAACACCCTTATCTACTTGCAACTGAACATTCTCCGCAGAAGTGTTCTTCTTATTGTTTTTATAAAGAGACTCAAAATTTTGTCGGATAACTGTTCCATGTGGTATAACATATGCTGCCAGAACAAATGACATGGTGGAGATAAACACGCATGATATCATATAAGGACGCAATAGGCGCTTAAAACTGATGCCTGCTGCCAATATTGAGATAATCTCTGAATTTCCTGCCATTTTCGATGTAAAGAAAATGACAGCAATAAAGACAAATAGCGGTGAAAACAAATTGGCAAAATATGGCACGAAGTTCATATAATAGTCAAAGACTATTGCTTTCCACGGAGCATGATATGTCGTAAATTTCGACAGATTCTCATTAAAGTCAAAGACTATAGCCAGACCTATAATAAGAAGAATAGCAAAAAAATACGTGCCTATAAATTTCCCTATTATATATCTGTCAAGACGTTTTATGTACAAAAAAGGATTTAGATATCTTGCATAAAGCATACATTTGTATGCCTTTGCTATAATCTCCTTTGCATATTTTCTATAATGGATTTTTTCCATTGTACGTAATCACCTTTTATTATATGTTCTCGTGCGTCTTTTACTAATCGTAAATAAAATGACAAATTGTGTATACTTGCTATCTGTAATGCCAGATATTCTTGCGCCTTAAACAAGTGATGAAGGTATGCTTTACTCGTAATAAGATCTATATCACAACCATCGGGATCAATAGGTGTAAAGTCATCTTCCCATTTCTTGTTTTTCATATTCATTGTACCATCATAGGTAAACAACAAAGCATTTCTTCCGTTACGTGTGGGCATTACGCAGTCAAACATATCAACGCCTCGTTCTATGTTCTCCAATATATTCCAAGGCGTTCCGACTCCCATTAAATAGCGTGGCTTATCCTTAGGTAATATATCCGTGACAACCTCTACCATTTCATACATGGTTTCTGTAGGTTCTCCCACGGCTAACCCTCCTATGGCATTTCCGTCACAATTCTTGTCTGATATGTATTTGGCAGACTCGATACGTAAATCTTTATATGTGCATCCTTGTACTATAGGAAAAAGACTTTGCTCATAACCGTATAATGGTTCTGTTTCTTTGAATCTTTTTACACATCTGTCTAGCCATCGATGAGTTAATGACAAGCTGTCACGTGCATATTGCCAATCACTTTTGCCAGGAGGGCATTCATCGAAAGCCATAATGATATCAGCACCGATAACACGTTCTGTGTCTATGACATTCTCCGGCGTAAAGAAATGCTTTGAGCCATCAATATGGCTTCGAAATTCGCATCCTTCCTCCTTTAGTTTTCGAATACCTGTTAGAGAAAAAACTTGGAAACCGCCGGAATCTGTCAATATCGGACGCTCCCATCCTATAAATTTATGCAGGCCACCAGCTTTTCGAATAATATCTAATCCCGGACGTAAATACAGATGATATGTGTTACCCAAAATTATTTGGGCCTTTACCTGTCTGCGTAATTCCTCAAAGTGTACAGCTTTCACACTACCGACAGTACCAACAGGCATAAAGATAGGCGTTTCTATCTCACCATGCGCTGTGGTTATTTTGCCAGCACGTGCAGAACTGCAGGCGTCTGTATATTGTAATTCAAATTTCATGCGTCTATAGTAAAGTTTATGGGATTATCTACGATTTCATCGGTCAAAGCGAACTCCCATACATCTCTTACATTTTCTACATAATGAAAGTTTACACCTTTAAGATAGTCTTGCGAAATATCCTCTATGTCCTTTTTGTTAGACTTACACAACACTATATCTGTGATACCCGCACGTTTGGCAGCAAGTATCTTTTCTTTTATTCCACCAACAGGCAACACTTTTCCACGTAATGTTATCTCACCAGTCATCGCTGTATTTTTTCTAACCTTACGCTGAGTAAGAGCTGACGCTATTGATGTAGCGATAGTTATTCCTGCAGAAGGACCGTCCTTGGGAGTCGCCCCTTCTGGTACGTGTATGTGTATGTTCCAATTATCAAACACACGAGGGTCTATGTTCAGATAATCAGCATGTGCTTTAACATACTCTAAAGCAATAGTAGCACTTTCTTTCATCACATCACCAAGATTTCCGGTTAATGTAAGTTTTCCACTCTTGCCTTTTGACAGACTCGTCTCAATAAACAGAATCTCCCCACCCACACTGGTCCATGCCAAACCAGTAACTACACCGGCATAGGAATTACCTTGGTAAATGTCACGATAAAATGGAGGTTTTCCTATTAAATCCTCTAAATTATCAACAGTAACTTTCTCATATGGTAGTATTCCGTCACGAGTCTTGAAGTATGCCAGCTTGCGTAAAACTTTATTTATCTGTTTCTCAAGCTGTCTTACACCACTTTCCCTTGTATACCTTTCTATAATTTTTTCTAATGTAGCCTTGTTAAATGACAGCTTTTTCTCTGTCGTCAAGCCTGTATTTTCTTTCTCACGTGCAAGGAGATGGCGTTTAGCTATTTCAATCTTTTCTTCAGTAGTATATCCACTGACTTCTATTATCTCCATACGATCACGTAATGGTCCAGATATGGTTGAAAGGTCATTAGCAGTCGCAATAAACATCACCTTTGACAAATCATAGTCAATATCAAGGTAGTTGTCATGAAAAGTGTTATTCTGTTCAGGATCTAACACCTCCAACAAAGCTGAGGCTGGATCACCATTATGAGTACCATTGGTGACCTTATCTATCTCATCTAAGATAAAGACGGGATTACTGCTACCTGCTTTTTCCAGACTTTTGATTATCCTTCCTGGCATTGCCCCAACGTAAGTTCTTCTGTGACCTCGTATCTCGGCTTCATCATGCAGACCACCTAAACTTACACGGACATATTTTCTTTGTAATGCTTCTGCTATACTTTTACCAAGACTAGTCTTTCCTACCCCTGGAGGGCCAAAGAGACACAGTATAGGAGATTTCAAGTCACCTTTAAGTGAAAGAACTGCTATGTATTCCAATATTCGTTCTTTCACTTTTTCCATACCATAATGATTTTTATTAAGAGTCCTCTCAGCACGTTTGAGGTCTAAATTGTCTTTCGTGTATTCTTCCCATGGTAAATCGAGAATTTGCTGAAGGTGTGTCAATTGCGTGTTGTAATCCGCACTCTGTGGATGCATTTGATCCAGACGTGACAATTCTTTCTCAAATGTTTCTTTGACTTTGTCAGACCAATGCTTGTTCCTTGCCTGCTCTTTTAGCTTTGTTTTCTCAGGCTCTCCTTCTTGTTGTCCTAATTCTTTATTTATACTCTTAAGTTGCTGACGTAAGAAGTATTGCTTTTGTTCATCGCTGATAACATGTTGTGTCCTGTTTTGGATGTCAAGACGAAGATTGGCATATTTTATTTCCCTGTTTAGAATCTGCAACAGTTCAAATGCTCTTCTTTTGAAATCACCACATGATAACAACATCATCTTTTCTGACAATTTCAGCGGCATATAATACGAAACCATATTGAGGAAAGTCTCATTACTATCAACACTATGTAATGACAACTGTAGCTCAAAAGGTATCGTGTCACTCTTATTCATATATTCAGCGACACGCTTGCGTAAATCTGTTAATATCGTATTATATTCTATGTCTTTTTCATCTGGAATTTCTTCCGGAGAAGATACTATGTGTGCTCGAAGAAATGGCTCTTCTGATACGACATGGTCTATTTTACAACGAGTCAGAGATTGTGCAATGAAAGCATATCTGTTTTGCTGTCCTGGCATTTCGAATACTTTCAAGAAGTGTGCTATAACCCCATATTCACACAAATCACTTGCGTCGGGTTCTTCTATATTAACGTCTTTCTGACAAAACATCGCAAAGGGTTCTTGCGGATGTTTTTCTATATATTTTACCAACTGACGCGTTGTGTCACGCGCAATAGTAACAGTCGCCAATACTCCGGGGAAATTAACCATATTCCTCGTTATGAGCACCGGCATATCTGCATCCTGTATATCTTTATTAATATTATTTGAGTCTCCTTCTATTTCTGTAAATAAATGAATGTCCACACCTTGATGAGACATTAATTCTTTGAATATATCCATAAAGGTTTTATCAGTGTTATCCTATTTCCTAATTTGTTTCTTCGGCTTCAACTTCGGTATTTTTATAACATCACCCGCTTTCACCGTTTTCTTATCATTATAGACCTCCACATAGCATTCCATATCTGGTCCTAAATAAGCCTTGGATATAGATTTCAATGTCTGGCCTTCTCTAACGGTCACTTCTGTTTCTGTACCGACTATTGCCCATGCACCAGTTCGTACACGAACATCCTTCTTACTATATTCTTCATTGTCAATGATGTCACTTGCTTGTTCGTTCTTTTTTTCCTGAACATCATTTCCATTGTTGCTTTCAGAAGGTTTGTTAATCGTGTCTGATGCCAGAGGTTCAGCATTTTGAGATTTAGATACTGAGTCCACTACTTCTGTTTGCGGTTGTTCCTTTGGTCCTATCCATTGTTTAAACCATCCGTTCATTCCGGCAAAATATCCTATTATAAAGAATAATATGCCACAGATGATACCACCTATAGAATAATAGTACATCGGAGAATGCTCCTCGTCATACTCATCATCATCATCATCTTCTTCTTCTTCCTCTTCTTCCTCCTCTTTCTCTTCTATTTCCTCCTTATCATCCTCTTCCTCCTTTTCTTCTTCCTCTACCTTCTCTACCTCTTGTTGTACTGCTGACTCTACTTCTTTTTCCTCCTCATTATTATCCTCGGTATCTATTTCCTCTTTCACGGTCTCTTCCGTTTCCGTATTCTCATCTGTTACGATCTCTTCTTTTATCTCAGATGCCACAAGATTTACATCATCCACATTACCATCACTTTCCTCTGATGCAGCTTCCATCAATTCTGCCATCTTGTTTCCTGATTCCACCAGATTATCCTCGGCTTCTACAGTCTCCGATGACTCTTCCTCCATATTTTCAGAATCATTCAATTCGTCCTCTATCAAGGTTTCATCGTTAATTATTACCGTGTCAAATTGAGAAAAAGGTTTGTTGACGAGGTCACGCATTACACTATCAGGTGTAAATGTCACCTTATCATGTTCACCGATAATGACTCTCTCACCAGTATTGACATTTATGCTGCTACGTTCTTTCACAGTTTGTAGCTTAAAGGTTCCGAAACCTTTAATTTTTACCTGCCTGTCATTTATCAGTCCCTCATTAATAACTTCTGTTATTTGACTAATAAAAGCCTCTGCATCCTCCGTCCTTAATTTATGCTGTGATACTAATATCTTAGCTAAATCTTTTATCGTAGTCATAATAATATTATTAATAAGTTTTTATTTTATTTTTTCTTTTAACGAAGATACTGGTTTGAAATTAACAACCAATTTTGGCGGCACTAACATTTTTTGCCCGGTTCCGGGATTAGTAATTATACGTTCCATACGTTTTTTTACCTCGAATGTACCGAGACCGGCAAAGTTAATCTGCTCCCCCTCTGTCAGCCTGTCTGTTATATTATAAACTACAGATCTAACCATATTTTGTGTATCCTCTACTTTGTAGCCCGATTTGCGCGCCAAAGCTGTAATAAATTCCTTGTTATTCATAATTCCATGTATTTAATATTTATAAACAAGTAGCATACAAGTCAAATTCCTCAGCTCCTGTGATTCTCACATTGTAGTAATTGCCTATTTGTAATTTTTTCTCTTTAACAGGAATGAGTATTTCTGGGTCTATATCAGGAGAAGAGTATTCAGAGCGAGCTATATACCAATCACCTTCTTTACGATCTATTACGACAACATACTCCTCCCCAATCTGTTTATTCTGGAAATCCAAAGAAATATTCTGTTGAACGCGCATTAATTTATCTAAACGCGCTTGCTTTATTTCTTGTGGAACATCATCTTTATAATGAGTGGCACTATATGTCCCGTCCTCTTCTGAATAAGAGAAAGCTCCAAGCCTTTCAAATTTTGCCCATTTCACAAAATCTATCAGTTCCTGAAAGTCTTCTTCTGTCTCACCAGGAAAACCTACCATCATAGTTGTTCTAAGAGTTATACCTGGTATCTCCTCTCTTATTTTATTTATAAACTCTATGGTCTCTTCTTTTGTTATATTGCGGTGCATTCTCTTTAATACAGGTGTGGATATATGCTGGAGCGCCACATCCAGATACTTGCATATATTCTTTTTGCTACGCATGACAGAAAGTACATCCATTGGGAAATTATCTGGGTAAGCGTAGTGCAACCTAATCCATTTCACGCCATCAATATCCGACATCTTTTCCAACAGTTCTGCCAATTTCCTTTCTCCATAGAGATCAAGGCCATAATAAGTTAATTCTTGTGCAATAATCTGAAATTCCGTAACGCCCTCTTTTACACGTTCCCTTATTTCCTGAAGAATATCTTCTATAGGCCTGCTCTTGTGTTTTCCTGTAATTATCGGAATTGCACAATATGCACATTTCCTGTCACACCCCTCTGATATCTTGATGTAACAATAATGTCTTTTCTTTTTGGAGTCGTTTTTCCCTTCTTCAGTTTTAGCTATCAGCTTAATGTCATTCAGCAATCCTTTGTAGTCAAACTTACCGTAATATTTATCTACTTGAGGAATTTCTTCTTCCAATTCTTCTTTGTAACGTTGCGACAAACACCCCATTACATAAAGATATGATATATCCCCTCGCTCTTTTGCATCAACAAATTGCAGTATTGTATCAATACTTTCTTGCTTGGCGTCCTCGATGAATCCACAAGTATTGATAACGACTATATTACCTTGAACAGTCTCTGCATCAAGAACAGTGTAATAGCCGTTCTGCTCAAAAAGTCTTCCTAAAGATTCACTGTCAACAAGATTTTTTGAACATCCTAAAGTTATTATATCAATTCTGTTATTTATCATCCAAACAAAGAATCTACAAATTCTTTCCTATTAAACAATTGTAAGTCATTCATTCCCTCTCCTAAACCAATATATTTCACAGGAACCTTTAGCTGGTCACTAATTCCTATCACAACTCCACCTTTAGCTGTACCATCTAATTTCGTGACAGCCAGACTACTAATCTGTGTAACAGAAGAGAATTGTTTTGCCTGTTCAAATGCGTTTTGACCGGTAGAACCATCTAAAACCAACAATATTTCATCAGGAGCATCAGGTATTACCTTTTTCATTACGTCCTTTATCTTCTTCAACTCATTCATCAGATTCACTTTGTTGTGTAATCTGCCTGCAGTGTCTATTATTACGACATCAGCATCGTTTGCTTTAGCAGAAGACAAGGTGTCAAATGCAACACTTGCCGGGTCTGCCCCCATCTGTTGCTTTATTACCGGCACACCGACTCGTTCGCCCCATATCACTAATTGTTCCACAGCAGCAGCACGGAAAGTATCAGCAGCTCCAAGGTACACCTTCTTCCCTGCTTCCTTGAATTGCCATGCCAACTTTCCGATTGTTGTGGTCTTGCCTACTCCGTTTACTCCGACAACAAGTATCACATAAGGATGTTTATCCTTAGGCAAACTCCACAAATCAGTATCTTCTGC
>JAEEGL013868579.1_pt1 | contig 30120 bp, 30 predicted proteins | sample 9134231 | NCBI WGS metagenome assembly JAEEGL01 (sample SAMN16246548, study PRJNA631951) | gut metagenome | biome: gut microbiome; feature: rumen; material: fiber-attached | host: Bos | place: Iran: Karaj | collected 2018-10 | reverse complement strand
TCCTCTTCGGTCAGATCGGTACGATGCTCATCCACAGACTCATGCTCAACGATGAGATCCGTGCAGTAGAGAGCCACCTTGACGATTATGCTATCAAGCACGTAAGAAAGCTCAATCAGGGTGAAGTTATCCTCACTTCTGTTAACCTCCTGCACAACATGTTCATCCATGTAAACAAGAGCCCGAGAACACAGCACAACGACACACCTCAGCTCTGATACAAAACAGCATAATAAAAGGAGTCACCAAATGGTGGCTCCTTTTTGTTTGCGGTTATAAACAGTGACCGGATCAGTGCATCATGCGGCGGCCGCGGCCCTGCTTTTCAAACTCGGTGGCATTCTCGTCGTAGACTTGCTCTTCGGCTTCGGGCTGGGCAGTCATGAAGTCGTACTCAGACTTGTCACCGTATTTCCAGCCCTTTTCGAGTGAGACAAAGTTCTGGTTCGTCTCATAAGCGACTATAGGAAAACTCGTGTCGTAATAGATCTCTGCGCCTTGTTCTTCTGCGATGTCGTGTGAGCTTCCCTGCGAGAGGCTCTCGATATCGTGCTTTTCCCTGTTGTAAAGGATCTTGGGAAGGATCTCTGCGAGGAAATATGTGAGCAGGCCCATGGTTACTAAAACTATAAGGATCTCTCCCGGGCTGTTATATACGAACTTCATCCATTTGAATGTATCGCCAAAACGGAATAAACGGACACTGGCCAATACGAGGGCAGGGAGCAGATAAAGTCCCGCACGAAGACCTGTATTGAGGCTGATTACATTCATCCTGGCTTTTCTTCCGGTACGCTCGATCGTTTCCCAACCTTTTGCATAGGGGAATTCGCCTGAGACTTTGCCGGTCTGGCCGTTAACTATGTACTGGTAATTCCTGCCGCCATACTCAATATTCAGGAACCAGCAGGGCAGCAGAGCATACTTGATGTTCTGGTTGTTGTAGCTTGTGATGCTGGCATTTGTGTCAGGAACAAAATCATCGTAGCCGAATGTTAATTCATCGCAGACAGCAAAAGCATATCTGTCAAGGCGCTTATAGATCCTGTCTGTCATGTCCAGAGGCTGTTCGTCGTATTTTTCTGCGAAAAAGCCCTGCAGATATTCAGGCCTGAACTTAACGAGTTCGGAGTAATCGAAAGGCTCTGCTGCGGCCATAAGGCGGTTCGGTATCTTGATCTCGCCGTCGAAAGGAACATTCTTTAATCTGAACTTTGCCTTGCCGTAGGTGAGCATGGAATAGTTGCCGACATCGTTCTTATGCATGCTGGCATATGCGTCATCGGTCATCTTGCCTTTGTTGCCCTTGCCGACAACATTGACTTCAACCTCAGTCGATATGATCCAGGTAGGCACGTAGATGCCTGTCATTTTCGATAAGACCTTTTTGGATTTGAAATTCTTTGGCAGGTGGCTGATCGTTGCACAATGCTCCTCGAAAAGGCTTATCGCTTTTTCTTTGTCGAACTTGAAAGGAATGATGTAATCCGGTTTAAATTCCCTGGTAAGTCTTCTGGTGACAAGGGCAGGGGAGCCGCAGAAAGCACAGAATGTCGATGCCGTATTCTTATCGGTTACGATCTCGGCACCGCAGGAGTTACATACGATCTCGATGCGCTTGGAGTCTTCTTCGCTGATCTCGATAGTGCCGTCGTAATCCTTTTCAGGATTAACGAAACCGAATGAGCCGACCTTATCAAGTGTATCGGGATCGAAAAGACCGCCGCAGTTTTCGCAGATCAGAGATCCGCGCTTCAGATCAAAAACGAGATTTGAAGCGCAGTTCGGACATTTGACCGAATCTGCCGAAAATGTCTTAGAACCTGAATTTCCAAAAGAGCCTGCTTTAGCAGGTTTATCCCAAATTGCCATATGAAGCTACCCCTGATCTTTTATCCTAACTAACTATACAAAAGGCAAATTTTGATGTCAACGACAGGGAAGTTTGAGGACCATTTTCCAGTATATAAATGGCAAAAAAGCATGTCAATTAAAGCGCGTGAGATTTTAAACTCAGAGGATAGTTTCCATGCATGTCTTCTGTGGCTTGAAACCCAATGATTCATAGAATCTGCAGGCGCCGGGATTACATTCCCATACATTCAATGTGATGTTGTAAAACCCATTAGTCTTGGCATAATCTCTGACATGTTCGTAGAGCATAGTTCCGATGTTCATCCTGCGGTGATCTTCATCCACGCAGATATCGTCGATATAAAGTGTTTTTATGTCTGTGAGGACTGAATCATTAAGCACCTGTTTCTCAATGCAGAAAGCATGTCCTGCAACGAAACCTTCGTCATCAACACAGACAAAGACAGGTGTCTTATCGTCAGTGATAATGTCTTTTAATTCATCGGCATTGTACTTTGTTGCAGGGCCTTTGAAGAGGTCGGGACGTCCTAAGTGATGGACCATGTCAACCTGGATAAGGAGTTTGAGGATCTCCGGAATATCTTTTATTTTAGCGCGTCTTACGTTCATTTCAGCACCTCGGTCCGCCGCATTCGGGACAGAATTTTCCTGTGTTTCCTTTTTGGCCGCACGGGCAGTCCCAGGGACCTGTGTGCGCAGGCTCAGATGTGTCAGTTGCGGGTGTCTGGTTCATGAACGTACCCATTCCCATGAACTGAGGCATTGCACCGGGTGCGCCCGGCATTCCGCCCTGTGTTGCAGGTGCAAGAAAAGGATTTACGGTTGATATTTCTATATTCGCGCCTGATGCAGCAACACATTCTCTTATAAGCATTGAAATGGCTTTGTCGACTTCTTTTCCGCCCATCTTGCATGCTGATTCTCCGATGGTTCGCTTGATCTTTGGAGCGCCTGTTATCAGCGAGTCATCGTAGTAGAAATTGATGTTGGAAGACGCTGAATAATCCATAACTACATATTCCGGAGGAATGCTCGGATCGATGGCTGCATAGTTCCATACAGGGAGGTTCTCTTTTTCAGATATCTCCTGAACTTTATCCAGGATATCGGAAGCGACATCCTTCGTGTCAGTCTGCTCGGGAAGGTCACCCTGTTTTCTTCTTATGGTTACACGGACGAAGCCTTCTTGGTCAGGGATCTTTTCTATTAACTGCCTGTACCATATATTGCTGTTGTACATCATGCCCATCTCAAAACTGCTTGTCTCAACGGCAACGACGGGACCGTGTTTTTCCTTGAGATTACGGCATTCCTTAAGGGTAGGGTAAGTGACATCTTCAGACAGTTTTTTATCGTCTGTTGTCAGATCGAAAAAGAGTTTGCTGAACTCGGAAGAAGCTCCATTTCCGATGCTTGCGTCAGCTTCCCTGAAAGTAATCTCAGATTCTGTGCTGTCATCGGATCTCAGCGTGAGAAAGCGTGTTGTTCCGGAATTTCCGGGTTCTATGATCTTTGGCGGGGCAGGTGTCTTTCCAATCCAGTCAGCGATGCCGTATTTATCGATCAAAGCTTTGATCCGGCTGATAATTTCCTGATCAAGGGGATATTTGCAGATCTTGGTATGTATTTCCTCTCTGACGAACTTGGTAATAACAAGATCTTCACCTGTAAACGGTATATCCCATTCGGTCGTGTGATCGAATGTGTGATCTTCAGATATGTTGATCATTGTGAACTTGAAATTAATGCCGGTGATATTCATATAAGATCTCCCGTTATCCGTGTTGATATCTTGAATTATAGCATTAACGCACTGTCTCGGATTGTCCGGTGTCAGCAGCAAATATAAGAGCCCCGCATTTTCCGCACAAGCGAAGCGCGGAGGACCTTTGCGGGGCTCTTATATTTGGTGCGCCTGACAGGACTTGAACCTGCACGTCTTCCGGCACCAGAACCTAAATCTGGCGTGTCTGCCAATTTCACCACAGGCGCATTTCGCCGAACATTATAACACTTCGGTTACTAAATATCATAATTGTCTAGAAAAAGATAATCTGTGATAAGATTGTCGGGGGAAAATTGCCCCGAAGAATGTAACTGACAGGAGTATAACGGTGTCTGAGAGAAGAAAGCGCAGAGAAACCATCATTACGGCATTCCTTATTGCGGGAATGTGCATTGTGGTAGCAGGCACCATCATATTTGTTGCCAAGTTTAATAAGAATGGTGATGAGGCTGAGGAGACAGGCGTTACTTCAGGAATAACCCTTACCTTTGCTGAGGAATCGATCGATTCAACAACAACAACAACTACTACTACTACCGAATCTACTACCGCCACAACAACGACAACCGCAACTACCGGCAGTGAAGCAACCAAACCCACAGACGGCTCAACATCTGAATCCACATCAGGAACAACAGAATCCGCAGCTGAAACCACTAAGGAAGCTGCGACACCCACGCCTTCGGAATCTTCGGCTGAGACATCTGAAACAACTGAAGAGACTGATCTTGAGGAATTAAGCTTTGCATTTTCGTCTGAGCCTGACACGCTTACGAGCATTAAGGATCTGAAAGCAGGAACGATCGTAAGCAAAGAAGAGATCGATATGAAAAACCTTTCGCAGTATTTCACTTCGGTTAAGATCGAAGAGGGCGACAGCATTTATCAGAGGATCAACGGAAAGTCATATCAGAAGAACAATGACATCAAGCTCAGCGACCTGAGGTATCTCAAGATGCTTCATGTGAATTTCAAAGGCGAATATCAGGTCGGCGAAATGATAGTAAATAAAAGCATTTCAGATGAAGTTTTAGGCATCTTCAAGTCGCTTTTCCAAGACGGATACCAGATCTATTCGATGTATCTGATCGATAATTTCTGGGAAAAGAATGCCGGTACTGCTGACTGGAATTCCATTGAAGCAAATAACACTTCATGTTTCTGCTACCGCGCCGCAACAGGCGGGAGCAAGCTCTCAAAGCACGCTCTGGGAAGGGCAATAGACATCAATCCACAGCAGAATCCTTATGTTACTTTTAAAGACGGCAAGGCCCAGTATTCACATAAGAATGCGGCCGATTACGCAACCAACAGATCCTCTAAGAAAGCACATGTTATTACTACCAGTGATAAAGCCTATAAAGCCTTTACCAAAAAGGGCTGGACATGGGGCGGAAGCTGGTCGAGCCCGAAAGATTATCAGCATTTTCAGAAATAAGGCAAATGAAAGGTATTTGACTATCTGATTTTCACTTGATAATATCTTTGCATGAATAATCCTGACAGAAGAAAACAGATTTTGGACATTCTTGAAGCAGAGGGCGAGATCAATACGACCGTTCTCTCAACAAGACTCGGCGTTACCGGAGCGACAATAAGGACTGATATCAGAGCCCTTGAGAGAGAAGGCGCGATCGTCAGATTTCACGGCGGAATCAAGCTCCCACACAAGATGTCTTCTTACAGCGGCGAGAACTACATGGTCAGGGCCGTTACCCATGTTGATCTGAAAAATGCTATCGGTCAGAAGGCTGCGAGCCTTGTTGCAAACGGAAATACCATTTTTATGGATGCGAGCTCAACGACCTTTCATATGATTCCTTACCTCAAGAAGGCAAAGGACGTTACCGTCATTACAAACGGAATCCATACGGCCATGGAGCTTCAGAGAAATTCCAACTTCAAGTCGATCATTATCCTGGGCGGCATGTTAAGGCCCCATTCAGGTGCGATCGAAGGTCTTTCATCCAAAGAAATGATAGGCAGACTTTCAGCTGAGTTTTATTTCGTTTCCGGAAACGGCTTTTCTGCTGATGCCGGACTTTCAGGTGATAATTTTTTCGAACTCGAGCTTAAGAGGTTATGCGCTGACAGGGCGAAAAAGATAGTCGCGCTGATCGATTCAACCAAGCTCGGTGCCGATTCGGCTTCTTCATTCATACCTGCTGACAGGATCGATTACCTCGTTACCGACTCCGGAGCTTCGCCTGAGAGCGTCGCTTTGTGCCGTGCAAAGGGAATTGAAGTCCTCATAGCTGAAGTCTGATTGCCTAAAACGCGCCTAAATTAGAAATTTCTCTTTACTTTATTTTTAATGTATAATACTCGGATGAGAATAATTTTACTTTTCCGAGGTTAAGTAGATGCAGATAAATCCGATTATTTTGCCAAGCTGGCTTTCGAGCAAGTGCGTTTTCCAGCAGGGAGTTGAGCATAAGATTGAGGGAATCGCGGCTCCTTCTGCAACAGTTACACTGGAGATCGTAAAAGACCCTACTGACGGCAGAAAGGTCAGTAAGCTCGACACAGACTACGGTGTCATCTTAAGCCGTGAAGCTACGACAAATGCAAAGGGCAGATTCAGCTTTACGATCCCGCCTTACAAGGCTTCTTCAGACGCCTATACATTCACTTTCAAGTGCCTGACTGATTCGGCAACCCTTACGGACATGCGATGCGGCGATGTCTGGGTTTTCTTAGGTTCCGATTTCCTTTCGATCCCTATGAAGGAAGCTAATGCCACAAAGGCTCCTTTGAAGAGAAAGGTCATGAACTACCTGAGATTCTTCAAGCCTGAGAGATCCGGCCTTGAAGAGGGCGAAGAGATCTATAAATACGAGGACAAGACTCACTTCAAAAAGGCTGAGTGGATCAAGGTTACTGATACAGCCAAGCTTGCTGATGTTTCTTCTTCAGCATTTGCTTTTGCTTACCGTTTGAGTGACCAGATATCTTACCCTGTAGGAATCGTTGATCTCTCATATAACGATTCGACGATCCTTAACTGGATCGCGCCCTTCGCTTTCGACAGAGTCGAAGCGCTCAAGGATGTCGTTAAGTCGATGGGCCTTTATCTTGATGAGGATGCTTACAAAAACCTCTTGAGGATCGATGAGAAAAAGAAGAAGGCAGCCGATCTCAAGGAAGAATACAAGGAAACAATCGAATCAGGCGATATCGATATTTCAATGCAGGATGAGATCAAGAGATTGGAAGGCCAGGATCCTGATGACATCAAGCCCCTTGATATCGACTTCCCGACAACAGATGACAGTTCGCTCAATACTGCAAAGGGTCACAAGGAGAATATCTCATTCTCTTCCGCAAGCCAGCTTGATTTCGGCATGATCCCTGAAAAGAAGGACGATGACAAGCTCAGCAGGGCAGACGAGAGGAAGTTCATCCGTCTCAAGTACAGAATGTCGATCCTCTACAGGACAAAGCTCGTTCCCTTAAAGAACCTTGCAGTAAGAGGATTCTGCTTCTCACCTGATAAGGGTGAGCTCGTGTTCGAGAGATACGATCTCTTCCTCATGGGACTTCTTACGACTCTGGCTGATGTTTTCGAACCGAAGGAAGTATTCGACGATACAGTAATGCCGTCGATCCTTTTCGTAACCATGCATCCTAACGATGTCGATTTCGAAAATCCTTACAGCGTTCTCGAATTCAATGAGAATTTCACGGCATTTACCAAGATGCTCAGCATGCCTTCTGGTATCGTAAGCATGCACGATATGCTGCTTCCTGATAAGACCATCAGCTTCATCTTGGGTATGCGTCTTGCTACGATCGCTCTGGGAACGCACTTCTCACCTAAGATGAGCAAGTCTTCACCTGAGCCTAACGATATCGAGATCGCAGGCAACAAGAGGATCATCAAGTTCAGCAATCTTAATTCCGGCCTTAACAGCCAGGATGCTTCAGGCGAGATCACGGGATTTGCAGTCGCAGGCGCAGACAGGATCTTCTATCCCGCGCACGCAAAGAGCCTTTACGGTATGTGCGTAATGGTATGGAGAGATGATATTGAAGATCCGCAGTCTATCACTTACGGATTTACTCCTTTCCCGCACGATGCAACGCTTAAGAACGGTGAGGATCTCCCGATCCTTCCTTTCAGATTCGACAGGGATCCGGCATATTTCGCGCCCGACTTAAGCTTCACTCATTGCGACAAGTTAGAGTTCGTAGGTAAGAGAACTCCTGAATCAGATTTCGAAAATCTTGAGATCTACAGAACATTCAAGGGCAAGGGAATTATCTCCCAGGACAATATCCACAAGCTTACAGGCAGCGCATCTTTGAGGATCCGTTATGAGACTGACAAGTCGCTTTACGGCTTCGAACCCTGCCTCGAATATGCTTCGCTCTTCTCACCGATCGAGATCTACGGCAGATCAAAGATCCAGCTGTCGATCTTTAATCCCGACCAGAAGAAGAAAAAGCTTATCGTAGAAGACTTCGGCGAGGCCGAGATCCGCCAGCAGCTTACCTGGCAGACGATCACACTGGATTATTCCGAAGACGGACCCATCAGACTTAACAGCCTGAGAATATACATTGAGGACAAAGACCGTAACGGCGAGATCTATATCGACGCTATCAACTTTATCTAAAGAGAGGAGCACCACATGGCAAACAAGCTTTTATCTGCTATTGAAGACGACGTTTTCTTATCAGAAGGATCGGTACCGATAGTTATCGAAGGTCTTGAACATTCCTACAACAAGGAAGACTTTTTGCCTGACGAGAGTATGCATAACTCCCACGAGCTCCTTTGTCTCCGCGAAGGCAAGATCGATGCCGTTATCGGCGGCGAGACGATCACGCTCACGAAGGGTTCTGTGGTTGTTATAAGACCTCTTGTAAGACACAAGCTCATGATCAAGAGCGAAAAGGCCGATATGCTCAATCTCTATTTCGGTTTTGTTCACGATACGTCAGATTTGAAGCTCACTAAGGAATCAGGAAACTCTGCTAAAGGCAAAGAAGCAAAGAACAACAGTGCAGGCCCCAGTGTTTCTATTCCGGGTTCTCTTGCAAAGATTACTCTTGAGAGCTTCCTTAAGTTCGCAGATTTAGGTATCACAGAAGATAACGAGATGGTCAGACTTCCTTTCTTTGTCATCAAAGGAAGCGAAAAGAAAGAGATCAACGAGCTTGCAGAGCGCATCGTTGCAGAGAATAAGGAAAACCGCTATGCAAAAGACCTCATGGTCCATACCCTTACGGTAGAACTCATGATCGTCCTTTCGAGAGCATTAAGAAGCGAATGGGAAGAGAGCCTTAGCGTTAAGAACGGCAAGGCAAAAGAACTTGTTGCTATCGCCAAGCAGTATATGGATGAGAATTTCGATCAGGGAATCACAGTTTCGGAAGCTGCAGCTTATGTATTCTTAAGCCAGGGTTATTTCACAAGGGCATTCAGGGATGAACTTGGAATCAGTCCTATGAATTATCTCATGAAAAAGAGGATCGAAAAGGCATGCAAGCTCCTGCAGAACAATGAGATCAAGGTATCTGCGATCTCTTTGCAGTCGGGTTTCTCATCACCTCAGAGATTTAATGTCGCTTTCAGAAAGCAGATGGGTATGACTCCTATGGATTACAGGAAAAAGTACCTTTGAGGAAAAGAGGAAAGATAAATGTACGATTACGCTAATGACAATTCAATTCCTGAGGAAAGCCGCAAGAACATGGATCTCCCCAAGATCGAGAATGCCGTAAGGGAAATTCTCGAAGCGATCGGCGAAGATCCCAACAGGGAAGGCATTCAGGAGACTCCTCAAAGAGTTGCGAGAATGTATGCGGAAGTTTTCGCAGGCCTTCACAGGGACATCAATAAAGATATCAAGGTCTTCCACGGCGAAGGCAACGACGAGATGATCCTGATAGGCGATATCCCGTTCTATTCAATGTGCGAGCATCACCTTCTTCCGTTTCACGGAAAAGCTCATGTGGTCTATATCCCCAGAGACGGCAAGATCTTCGGCCTTTCAAAGGTTGCGAGGATCGTTGATACATTATCAAGAAAACCCCAGCTCCAGGAAAAGCTCACATCTGAGATCGCAGATGCTATCGAGCAGGCAGTTGACGCGAGATCAGTCTGCGTTGTATTGGAAGCTGAGCACCTCTGTATGACCATGAGAGGCATAAGAAAGCCGGGTTCAAAGACAGTCACTTCAGCTATGAGAGGCGGCTGCAGGACCGACTTGAGAACAAGAAACGAAGCCTTAGCGCTCATCAACAGACAGCGTTCGGGAATCTAAGAGAGACAACAATGATCAAAGCAAGCGACGGAAGATTTACAGGAATATTTAAGTGCGGAAACAGAACTCTCGAGTTCGGCAAAAAGACGCTCATAATGGGCATCTTAAACCTTACTCCCGATTCTTTTTCCGACGGCGGAAGATATACGGATGTTGACGCAGCTGTAGACCAGTGCGCGAAGATGATCAGCGAAGGCGCTGACTGCATCGACATAGGTGCCGAATCAACAGGTCCCAGAGCAGTTCCGATCTCAGTTGAAGAAGAACTCGAAAGACTCATGCCTTCTCTTACTGCGATCAGGAACAGGTTCGATATTCCGCTCTCGGTCGACACATATAAATCAGAGACTGCAGCGCAGGCGATTTCCATAGGCGCCGACATAATCAACGACGTTAATGGGTTCCTCGCAGATCCTGACATGGCTAAGGTCGTGGCTGACAGCGGCGCAGGCGCAATATTGATGTTCAACTGCAGGACCAGGGGAGATGACTTCCCGGCATTTGAACCTATAAGCAGACGCTGCGTAAGAGAACTTACTGAGAGTATTGAGATCGCTAAGAAAGCAGGTATGTCTGATAATATGATCATGACTGATCCCGGCATCGGTTTCGGTACTACAAGAGCGCAGGATGCCGAGCTCACATGTTCGCTTTTATCACTCGGCATGCAGGGTAAGCACCCTGTCCTTTATGCGGCTTCAAGAAAGCGTTATGCAAGGATCTTTGCAGGCGGTGACCAGGCAACTGAAGCGCAGCTCGACTATGCGACAGCAGGTCTTTCATTTACCGCTGCATCAGTTGGCGCTTCGATCGTAAGAGTTCATAACGTGGCTGCTTCGAGGCTGGCTCTGAATACCTTTGACGAGTCATTTTACGCATTCGCAAATATCTGATCTTAGAAAGGATAACGGCAATTGGATAAGATAACGCTCTCGAAAATGGATTTTGAAGGACATACCGGCTGTTTCGACTTCGAAAAGAAGGACGGCCAGAAGTTCATCGTATCCTTGGATCTTTTCGTAGACAGGATAAAGGGCTGCTATACAGACGAGCTTTCCGATACTGTTGACTATTCAAAGGTCTACGGGATCACAAAAGAGATCGTCACATCTGATTCCGGCAACCTGATCGAGTGCCTCGCACAGAAGATCGCAGACGGAGTCCTTAAATCAGACAACCGTATCGAAAAGGTTATCGTTACGGTATCAAAGCCCGAAGCTCCTGTTAAGGGGATTTTCGAGACCATGGAAGTTAAGATCGAGAGAGCTAAAAAGGAGTTCGTGATCCTTTCTCTGGGCAGCAACATGGGCGACCGTGAATCAAACATTCTGGCAGCAGAAGAAGCCTTAAAGGCACTTCCCGGGATCGAGGGCTTTACGGAAGCTTCAATCTATGAGACAGAACCTGTAGGACTTGAAGACCAGCCGTATTTCCTTAATACATGCGTCGGGTTCTATACGGATATCGATCCTTTCGATTTGTTAGACAGAATTCATGTAATCGAGAATGATCTTCTCAGAAGAAGGGAAGTCCACTGGGGCCCCAGAACGATCGACATAGACATCATCTTCTACGGGGACAAGGTGATAATGAAGCCTGAACTTACGGTTCCCCATCCCAGATGGTATCTCAGGTCATTTGTTACCGTACCTTTGAGGGAGATCAAGGATGTAGGACAATATCACCCTGACGATAAAGAAGTGTCCCTTTATCGGAAGCGCGGATAATTGAGTTATCAGGTATCAAAGTTTATAATTAGGCACGTCATTTACGAAATGGAGGAATTTATGTCAGAAAACAATTCGGGCGCATTTGTACCGCAGCAGGACAACCGTGGCAACGAGAATAAGGAGAAGCGCCAGAGATTCGATCCTTCCAGACAGGACGGAAGAAGAAATAACTATAACCGCAATAACCGCAGAAGAAGAAATAACGGTCCAAGACAGGGCGGATATGATAACAAGAAGAGCGAAAATGCAGAGGGCCAGGCAGAAGCTAAGGTCCAGAACAAAGAGCGCTCACAGGAAAGACAGAATAACCGCGAAAAGGGCAATAAGCAGTTCAACAAGCCTCAGGGCCAGAACCAGAATCAGGGACAGGAGAAGAGAAACCAGCAATTCTCCGGTGAGCGCAAGCCCAAGAATAAGCGTTCAAGGGAGTTAGACGCTGAGGTCGCAAAGAACGTCAAGAAGGTCGAGACCATCGAAGACATCAGAAGCGACAACGCAAGAATCACCAAAGAAATCTATCTTGAGATCGCATCCCTCAAGAATATTAATCTCAACTGATGATGAAGGGTATATTTATAACTTTTGAAGGCATTGACGGGTGCGGTAAGAGCACGCAATGCGAGATGCTTAAGGATTACCTTAAGGATAACGGCAAGGACTTCATTTTTGTAAGGGAACCCGGCGGAACCGTGATCGGCGAGCGTATAAGGGAGATCCTTTTGGACAAGAAGAATACTCAGATGACCGCAAGGACTGAGCTCCTTCTTTTCGAGGCAGCAAGAGCCCAGATCACTGATGAGGTAATCAAGCCGGCATTGGAAGAGGGCAAGATAGTCCTCTGTGACAGATTTTTTGATTCGTCTTCCGCATACCAGGGAATGGCAAGAGGAATGGGAATGGACTTCGTAGCAGGCCTTAATATGGCTGCCACAGGAGGCCTTAAGCCTGATATCACTTTCTTTTTCGATATCAGCGCCGAAGAAGCACTGGAGAGAAGAGGCAAGCGCGGCGAAGCATCCGACAGGATCGAACTCGCAGGACTTAAGTTCCAGGAAGACGTAAGACGGGGATATATAGAACTCGCAAAAACATCCGGAGGACGCGTCATTACGATAGATGCGACCAAAGGGATCGAAGAGATTTTCGAAGTAGTAAAGGATTCGCTCAAAGGTAAGATCTGATGTCATTTACCGGGATTACAGGACAGAAGCAGATAAAGCTCAGATTAGCTGCCGAAGCTCAGAGAAGAGGCAGCGGAGCCTACATGCTCTCAGGACCTGCCGGAATGGGCAAAAGACTTATCGCAGAAGAGTTCGCAAAGGCTCTTATGTGCTCGGATGCAGGCCCTGACGGAGCTTGCGGTGTCTGCACCAACTGCAAGTATTTCGATAACTTCACTACACCTGATATCACCAGAGTTTATGAACCTGCTGAGACCAAGAATGTTAAGGTCGATTTCATTAAGGACAACGTCGTTGCGGAATCTTATCTGAAGCCGCAGTTTGCGAGGACAAAGACGTTCATCATCGATTTTGATTACCTTGGAGTAGAGAGTCAGAATGCGCTTTTGAAGTCTCTGGAAGAGCCTAAGAAAGATGTCGTGTTCATCTTAACCAGTTCCAATACGGACGCGGTCTTAGATACAGTTATGTCCAGAGTAACTGAGATCAAGTTAGAGCCTTATTCTGAGGATGAACTCGAACAGATAGTAAAGGCCAATTGCCCTGATCTGGATGATTCCAAGGTCAAGGCGGCAGTATACAACAGCGGAAGGATCCCCGGTAAGGCAATAAGCCTTGCGATGGAAGATTCCGGAGTAAGCATCAGACATGAGATCAACAGCATCATGATCGCAATGCCCACGAGTTCATATATCGATGTGCTCGAAGATTATGTTGAAGTCCTTACGGGCTTTAAGGACGATGCGAAGATAATCGCGTCTTCGTTCCTGTTATTTCTTGATGATGCTGCAAGACTTATCAATTATCCGGACTGCCGGAAGATCAACAACGAAGTTGACAGAGAGGCAATAGAGAATTTTGTTGCCGACAATAAACATATAACAACACTTAAACTTGGAAGATGCACTGAGGCGGTCAATACCTTCTTAAGGGCTTTGGAAGTAAATTCGAACTTCGATTCTTCTGCCTCTGCAATGCTTCTTCGGATACATGAGGAGCTCAAAAAATGAAGATCGTTAACTTAAGAACAAGAGATGCCGGCGTAACCTTGAGATTCGCCTGCGACGGATATGCGCTCGCTTTGGGCGATGCCGTCATGATCGAACTCGAGACAGGCGAAGAGATCGCCTTTGTTGCCCAGGAGTCTTATGTAGAGGACACCGCCGAGGAGATCCCTTCGATCAAGCGTATCGCAAGCGAAAAGGAACTGGAGAAGTATTACGATATCTGCTCCAAGGAAAAAGAAGCTTTCTTCAAATGCAAGGAACTCATTGCCGCACGTTCGATCGAAATGAACCTTGTCGACTGTGAATATACTTTCGACATGAAAAAACTGACATTCTATTTCACCGCTGACGGCAGAGTAGACTTCAGAGAACTCGTAAAAGATCTCGCATATACATTCCGTACGAGGATCGAGCTCCGCCAGATCGGTTCCAGAGACCAGGCAAAGCTCGTCGGCGGCATCGGCATGTGCGGAAGAGAGCTCTGCTGCTGCTCTTTCCTCAATAAATTCGCTCCGGTAAACCTTAAGCTTGCCAGATCCCAGGGATTATCCCTTAATCCCGGCAAGCTCAATGGCGCCTGCGGCAGACTCATGTGCTGCCTCCAGTTCGAAAAGGAAGCTTACGACGATGCACACAGAAGACTCCCTGAGCCCGGTGCCCGTGTAAGGACTCCTCATGGTATGGGCCAGGTTACAGACGTTAACTACATCGAAGAGACTCTTAGCGTTAAGTTCGTATCTGAGGCTGAGACAGAGATCGAGAAGTTCTCATGGGCAGATCTTGAGGATCTTAACGGCGATATGGTCAAGCGCAACGCAAATAAGAGCGATTTTAACGATTATCCGGACATGAACGGCTCTTACAGCGATATGGAAGGTGACGAAGGCTGAGTTTCCGACTGATGTCGTTTTTTAGGTCATAAATAGTTGGCAAAAAGGGTGTTTTTTGATAAACACCCTTTCTTTGACTTGTTGTATTTTAGTTTTTATGGAATAATCTTCTCATTATCTGAATAGGAGGATATTTTTTATGGCATATGTAATTTCTGACGCTTGCGTTTCTTGCGGTACTTGCGCTGATGGCTGCCCCGTTGGAGCTATCTCTCAGGGCGATACACAGTACAACATCGACGCTGATGTTTGCGTATCCTGCGGTGCTTGCGAAGCTTCCTGCCCTACAGGCGCTATCGCTGAAGGCTAATCGTTAATAATCGATAAGCAGATTACGGAGGTCATCCTTTAGGGTGACCTCTTTTTGTTTTGGCCTAAAAACAGTCAGCAATCGAGCAAAAGTCGGGCACTGCCTGATTAACTGCATGACTTTTTATCGTTACTCAATATAAAATCCGACTAAAAGTCTGGCAGTGCCGGATATTTGCCAGGTTTCTAGAGCAACGATGGGACGCATGTGACAACAGCAGAGAATACGGCAACCAATAAGGCTATAGCCGTATCAGTTGCCACATTTTGGCCCGAAAACAGCAGATAATACGGCATTCAATACGGCTGCTGCCATATCGTTTGCCGTATTTGGGGGTTGTTTTGACAGAAAATACGGCATTCAATACGGCGGCTGCCGTATCAGTTGCCGTATTCTTTGATTACACCACATTTTCAAAATAGTATAATTTAAAGATAAGCAAAGGAGAGGATAGAATATGGCCAGCTGTGAGACATGCCAATATGCATATTTAGATGAAGAAACAGGCGAAGCTGTCTGCGATCTTGATCTTGATGAAGACGAAGTAATAAGACTTTCGCAATATAAGAGTAAAGAATGCCCCTTTTATAAAGACGGCGACGAATATAAGACCGTAAGACATCAGATGTAAGGAAGAAACATAATGAAAGTAGTATCAGGCACCAAAGAACATGTCCACTTCCACGAAGCTGATGAGACATACAGATATACGGATATCGACCTTGAAGCAATGGTCGGATGTATCAGCATAGTAACTGATTACGACAAAGAGAAATATAACTCTGACGCCGATGTCGAGCTCGCAATTAAGGAAAACTGCACAGCGCTGTTGCAGAAGTGCCTTGATTCGCTTCCGAAAAACAGATCTGTAATGAAAAGCGATAAGCAGCAGATCGCAGAGAAGTTCGATCAGGAACTCTCTCAGATGGGAATTACAGCCAGCACTCAGATCAGGCAGTTTGCGCTTACAGGTGATTCAAGGAAAATATATGACCGCGCAATGAAAACGGAAGACCTTTGTGGCGCATTGATCACGTCTGATGTCGGTGATCCCCTTGACGGGCCCATGAAGGCAGCAGGCAAGTACAAAGTCAATTACCCAAAGGGAATGCTGGGCTTTACATCAGATTTTATATATTATTCACCGGGTGATAACGTAGTAGTTTCTTTTGATAATGTAATGACTGATACCGCATATGAATTCTTCTGCACCGCTGAAAACTATGAGGTCAAGCGTGATGATTGCGGTAGGGCAAAGATAATGTTTGTAATGCCTGAACATGATGTCCAGGTCTCAGTCAGCATCGTGCAGCAAAGATTTGGTCCGACCTCATACGAGAAGACTGATAACGGTTTAATGGGCTTTGCCGGGTTTGCAAAGATGATGGAAGACCAGAGATCTGCAACTGCTGAGACTAATGTTCCAAAAGATTGGTGCTGCCCTAACTGCAATGCGGTAAATAAGGGCAGGTTCTGCTCTGAATGCGGTACGCCCAAGCCTTCCGGTTGGACATGCGAATGCGGAACCACAAACGCCGGAAGGTTCTGTGCCAACTGCGGAAAACCGAAGCCCTGAGAAGCTTTATTTCTCGAAAACAGAACTCCGTGTTTCTGCGCTTACAGACAGAAGGCTCCTGATGGGGAAGAATCAGCAGAAGTAAAAGACAGTGATGTAATCGTCGCCTTATATTTCCCGGCTGACAAGGAAATGGAGTTCCAATATTCCGACATTAAGTATTACATTCCTTTGGATGATTTCCAGAAGAAATACGGAAAGGCAGCTTACATCATTAACGATACTTATCGAGGCGTAAGGCTCTTTTATTTAGGAGATAATGATCTCATTATCGAAGTTACTTTTACTCCGAGCAGCCGTGTGCTGGACGGATTTATGATAGGTGCATCTGAATATATGAAAAAGGATGCTACAAAGATCAGATTCTAATCTCCGTTTTATGGCAACTCATGTATCTTAAACGGCAACTCGCGTAAAGCGCCGTTGAATGCTCCTTTGGACTTTGTTAGTTTTGTGCCAGCAAAGAACAAAGGAGTTTTGACATGATCAGTGCAAACGGAATATGCAAGAGTTTTGCTGACAAAGAGGTCCTCTCAGGTATTGATCTTGATATCAAGCCCGGCAAGATCTTCGGCCTTTTAGGGCCTTCAGGAGCCGGCAAGACAACGCTCATCAAGATAATCACAGGACAGCTCGGGTACGATAAAGGCAAGATCAATGTGCTCGGAAAACCTGTTAATGAACTTACAGGAAACGACAAAAAGCAGATCGGCATCATGATGGACGATCACGGCGTGTACGACAGGTTATCCTGCATGGACAACCTTAAGATATTCGCTGATATCTATGGTGTTCCTAATACTGAGATTGGAAAGGCTCTTAATGAAGTCGGTCTTGCTGACAGCGCGAAAAAGCCTGCGATGAAATTATCCAAAGGTATGCGCGCAAGACTCCAGCTCGCAAGAGTTTTCATGATCCGTCCGAAAATCCTGTTCCTTGACGAACCTACGAGCGGCCTCGATCCCATGACGATGAAATATATCCATAAGCTCATTACATCCCGGAGAGATGAGGGCTGCACGGTCTTTCTTACTACGCACAACATGGAAGAAGCTACAGTGCTCTGTGATGAGGTTGCGCTTTTGAATGAGGGAAAGATCGTTGACCGCGGAGCTCCGGCTGAGATATGCAGAAGATATAACCATCAGAAGACGATCAATATCCATCTCAAAACAGGTGAGGATATATCTTTCGCGCATGGTGTTGAATCTGCAGAAAAGATCAGCAGCCTTATTAAGCAGGGAAAGGTTGAGACGATACATTCATCTGAACCTACATTGGAGTCTGTGTTCATTGAACTTACAGGAAGAAAGCTCGAAGCAGAAGAGGAGATCAGATATGCGTAATGTCGGAGTTATTTTCAAAAAACAGCTTAAGGATACATTGAAGAACAAGACAGTTCTTATCCAGTTCATTATGTTCCCGTTAATGACTCTCATAATGGAGCATGCGATATCACTTCCGGACATGCCGGAACTGTTCTTTACAAAGCTCTTTTCGGTAATGTATATGGGAATGGCGCCGATGACTTCAGCCGCAGCTATTATCTCGGAAGAGAAGGAGAAGAACACATTAAGAGCTCTCATGATGGCTAATGTTAAACCGTGGGAATACCTTCTCGGTGTCGGTGCTTATGTCTGGACTCTTTGCATGGCAGGAGCGGGACTTATGGCGACAGGTCTTACATCCTCTGATATTCCGTTCTATCTTGGTGTTATGGCAGCAGGCTTTGTGATCTCCATTTCTTTGGGTGCATGCATCGGTATCTTTTCATCAAACCAGATGACTGCAACGTCACTTTTTGTGCCTGTAATGCTGGTTTTCTCGTTTTCGCCCATGCTCGCGATGTTCAATGATAAAATAGAAAAGGTCGCCAGGATCTTTTATACGCAGCAGCTGCGTGTCCTGATGAACCGGATGTCTTTCGAAGGAATAAAGCCGGAGAGCATAATGATCCTTGCAGTTAATGCAGTGTTGGCCATAGCGCTCTTCTTTGTGGCATTTAAGCGAAAAGGACTTGAATGATGAAAATCAATCTTGACATAGACGGCAAATACGATGACACCGAAGTCATTATCCGCGCGCCGCATCTGAACAACGACATCGAGAGGATAGTCGCGATGATGCGCATGATCGACATGCAGATCGCAGTGCGCCGCGATAATGAGACTTATCTCCTGGAAACGGATAAGATCCTCTATGTGGAAGCGGTGGACAGGAAGACTTTCGTATACACAAATACCGATACTTACGAATCAGAATTAAAGCTCTATGAACTGGAGCAGCAGTTAACGGAACGAGACTTCTTAAGGATCAGCAAGCAGAGCCTTGTTAATTTAAGAAAGATCAAGAGCCTTAAGACTGATGTTAACCGCAAGATCAGGATCACTTTGCAGAATGGCGAACAGATAGTCGTATCACGCATGTATTCTGATGAGCTAAGAAGAAAGTTGGGGTTAAGATAATGGAAGAAAGAAAAAGTGTTTTCGAATACATAAAAGAACTTTTTACCTGCTACGGAATAGTTATACTGATCTTCATTGCGATCAACTTCTTTATAGGTGATCAGGCAGGATCTGTATCGACATTATTCGCTCTGGGCTCCAAGGGCCTCTCGTCAGCAATGCTCCTCCAGCTTTTCCTGATGGGAGTTATCACTACGATCGCACAGAATATCTTCCTGACAGATCTTCTGATAAAGAACATGTCTCTGATCGTAAGGCATATCCTGTTCTTTCTGACGCTCATGATCGCGATCATAATCTTCGCTGTATGCTTCGGATGGTTCCCTTTGAACGATCCCGCTGCATGGATCGGATTTATAGTATCGTTCTCTGTATGCTCGGTAATGAGCGCATTCATCATGCGCTTGGAAGAGAAAGCCGAGAACAAGAAGATGCAGGAAGCGCTTAACAGACTGAAGAAATAAGGGCTTTCTAAGGTCAACTCTTTTCGAAAAATCCCCCACAAAATAAAATTATTTGTATAATATAAATTGTGGTGTTGGATTGCCGGTTCATTCCGGGGTTATAGGGTATAAGGGTTGATCAGAAATGGCATTGCTCAAAAGTTATTCCTGCGTTAAGTGCGGGGGTGTCCTGAATTTCGATGAGAATCAGGAAGTGTTCGGTTGTCCTTTCTGCGGCGGCGAATTTGCATTTACGGATTTCCACAGAGGAGACCTGATCAGACAGGGAAATATCAGCCTTAACAGAGGCAACTATTCTACTGCAAAAGATAAATTCCAGGCGATACTTAACAGGAATCCCAGAGACTTTGAAGCTCTTCAGGGTATGATCCTTGCTGAAGGCAGGATCACTGCTGTAAACAGACTTTGCAGGATCGAGTATCTGGAGGATTCGGATCTTAAAGCCGCGATCTATGCTGCTAAGAAAGCAGGGGAGGCACTTCCCGAAGAAAACGAGTATTTCGGTCTGCTTGTCAGGATGTTTGAAATTGCCCGTGATTATTTAGAGAGCGGTGCTGAAGCAAATGAGGCTTCAGAAAAACAAAACATGCATTTCAGAAACATGAGTTATCAGATCATGAGTGTCGAAGAGGAGGAGGAAGCTGCTTTCGACGGGTATAAGAGGGCCATCGGATTCTTAGCTACAAGATGCCTGCATATCATATTAGCTTTTACGCTCGTATTTCAGATGTGGTGGATAACCATTGCTTTTGTTGTGATCGTTGCAATCGTCGGCATTTGCATGAAGATCCATTATGCTTTTGCGAAAAAGAATATTGAAGAGAGTCTCGATGATAAGATGAAGACCCAATTCAAGATAGATGATGCGGCAGTCGCCAAGATGAAGGAAACCAGACATGAGTACATGAATACATATATCAAGCTCAAGAAGATCGTTCCTGATCCCAAGGCATATGAGAAACCCATGCCGCAGCCGAAGCATGATAATTCAGTTGTAAAGGATCCTTTCATCGATATTGAGAAGACTGTCATCTGCAATAAGTGCGGCGGCCTTTTGACTCTGGATAAGGAGAAGAATCTTTACGAGTGCAGATCATGCGGCGTTGCTTATGGTGCTTCGCTGTTCTTCGGCAATCCTTTAGAGAAGGCGAAAAAAGCGATCGAGGAGAACGATTTTGCTGAAGCAGATCAGAGGTTCTCTTATATGCTGATGACCGATCCTAAGTCCTTTGATGCGCTGCTTGGAAGGATACTTTGTGCCGGAAGATGGAAGACCGTCAGTGAGATCAATCTGACTGACCTTGCCGTCTCGGATGTCAGATTGAATAATATCATGGAACGTGCTGATGATGCCGTTTCCCATGTTTCCGAAGAAGATAAGCCAGTTTTGGAAGATATAAGGAAGCTGGTCGTATTTTATATTGATTATTTGAAGGCCACACAGGCAGCATCAGTCTTCAGCAGCAAGCTTGAATACATTTCGAAGAACAGAATTACGTTCCTCAAGAATAATGATGATTCCGAACTTAAAAATCAATCTGATTACATAAAGTGGAGAAAAGAAGAACTTTTGAAAAAGCATAATGCAAAGACCGGATTTGATGAGCTGAAAGCAAAGGTCGTAACAGATTACCGCAAACGCACATTCATAAGATGAGGAAAAATGCATGGCAATGTTAAAGAGTTATACATGTTCAAAATGTGCAGGCGTCCTGCTTTTCGATTCCGATCAGGAGTTCTTTGACTGTCCTTTCTGCGGAACAAAATTCAGTGCTGCTGATTTCCATGGTAATGAGATCATGGATCAGGCAAAAGAATGCCAGAGAAAGCGGTCTTTCGATGCGGCAAAAGAGAAGTACTATGCCGTGCTTGAGAATGATCCTGATAACTTCGATGCGCATTTGGGAATTGTACTTTGCGAGCTGAAGGTGATTTCGGTTGATGATCTCAAAGACCGCAAAGTCTTGGACGGCAAGGAACTGACAAATGCCAGAAGAGCTCTCATGAGCGCGAAAAGACAGCTCCCTAAAGAACAGGCAGCTTATTTCAACAAGATAAACGATCTTGTCAATATCCAGGTAAAGATTAACAGATTTGAGAATGAGAAGAACGAACTTCTGAAATCAGAAGAAGCACAGGATATGATCAACAGGAAGCTCCTTGAGATTCACCAGGAGCAAAGGTCAAATGACAGATTTGAACTGCTTAAAGGGTGGCCTGTGGTATTGATCCTGCTTCCTTTTTTAGCATTGACCGAGCTCTTTGAAAATCCGGCGACTATAGCTATCTTTTTTGTAACCCTTGTTGGTATCGTTATCCTCGTGATAGCAGGTGTTAACCGCAGTGACGAGGAAGAAGACGAGCAATATAAGCCTGCTCTTTATATTGAGCGTAGCCTTAAGGGAAAGATAATGGAATTAGACAGAAACTATATTGCTGAATACCGTAAACTGGACGGCTTATATCCTAAACTTCCGGAGAGTAAGAATACCCAAAGCGAACAGGCTGAGACTAAAGAGAACAGTTCTGTATCTGAAAGCGATATAAAGACCGATGAGATGATCATCTGCTCGAAGTGCGCTGCAAAGCTTTTTCTCGATAAGAAAAAACGCGTTTACGAGTGTGATCACTGCGGCGTGGCTTACGGCGTATCACTGTTCTTCGGAATGCCGATGGAGAAGGCCCTTAATTCAATTAATACAGGTTTTTACGGTGATGCTGAAAAGAGATTTGACAGCATTCTCATGGTGCATCCTTCTGATTTCGAAGCAAATCTCGGCCGCATCCTTTGCGAAGGCAGATGGTCGAAGATAAGTGATATAGACCTTACAGACGATGTCTCTCCTTCCAGAGTAAAAGAGATCAAGCAGAGGATCGCTGATGCTTTGCAGCACACCTCAGTTGAGAACAAGCCTTATTTTGAGAATCTGAATAAACTGATTGCTTTGTTCGAAACTTATTCAACTAACAGCCGTATGCTCGACGTGATCAATAATGCGGTCGAAGAGTTTGATGCGAAAACGGAAGTGTTCTCGATGGCATTTTCAGGTCCTGATTTCAGGGAAAAGAGTGAAGCTGAGAGAAAAGCTATCATAAGCAGATCATATGCTTACCAGGCTCAAAACAAAAAGATTACTGTGGATTTTTCCAATCTTCGCAAAACCATCCTTGATATGAGAAGCGATTCGCCACTGACTAAGTGATCTTTGGGGGAGGTTAAGATGGCAATACTTAAGAGCTATACATGTTCAAAGTGCGGCGGCATCCTGAATTTCGATTCCGATCAGGAATTCTTCGACTGTCCTTTCTGCGGCAATAAATTCGACATCGTGGATTTCCACGTGGATGAGATCATGGTACAGGCCGAAGAGAGTTTGAAGCAGGAGGCGTTTTCTTCTGCCAAGGAGAAGTTCTTTTCCATTTTGGATAAGGACCCCGCAAATTTTGAAGCGCTTAAGGGTCTTATCTTATGTGAGCTCAAATCACCGGCATTGGGGAACCTCAGTACACCCCGCGTTTTTGATTCTGTTGACGTTGATTCTCTGAAGAAACTTATCAGTATGGCGAAAAAGCAGGATCCTGATGATGAAGAATTCTTTAACAAGATATTGATCCTGCGGGATCTCAACGACAAATTGAAATCTTTTAAGAACCGCAGCGAGGCACTTACTTCAGAAAGTACAAGAAATGCAGTTGACACCGGTTTGGCTAAAGCGAGACAAAGAAGAATAGAAGAAGCCAAAGACGATTTCCATTTCGGATATGTTTTTTGTATTGTCGGCGTTATTATAGGAACTTTGATAATCTGCCATGACGAAGACTGGATCGGCTTTGGAGTTCTTATCATGATGGCTGGTGCGATCGCTGCTATGGTTGCGGAGGCTTCGCATAAAGAAGAGGTTTTTAAGGCTAATCCGAAGCGGAATGCCTGGGAAATGAAAAGTCAAATGGATAGCGAGTACAACCGTTATAAGAAAATGTACGGTACGGAATTCAACAAGATCCTGGAGATGAACCGCACCAAGCAAAAAGAAAGAACTGAAACATCGAATCCTGTTGAAACTGCAAATGAACCATGTGTTGTAGATACAGATCATCAGGAGACCGTCATTTGTTCTAAATGTGCCGCACAGCTCTATCTTGATAAGGAGAGAAGAGTTTACGAGTGTAAGTCCTGCGGCGTGGCATACGGAATCTCCCTTTTCTTCGGAATGCCTTTTGAGAAAGCTCTGAATTCCATGAATATCGGTAATTACGGAGATGCAGAAAAACGATTCGAAAATATCCTTATGGTCGAGCCCTCAAGTTTTGAAGCTCTTTTAGGTCAGATCCTTTGCGTGGGCAGGTGGTCCAGGGTAAGTGATATTGCCTTTACCGACGTGATAAGCAAAGAGGATTCTCCTAAATTCCGCAGCTTATTCAGTGATGCCAAAGAGCGTTTAACTGAAACTGATAAGGTGTTTTTTGAAAAGTTTGAAGAGCTTCTGGCAATGCTCGAAAAGATCAGCACCAACAGCGCAAGACTTGGTGAGCTGAAAAAAGAAAACGAAAAGCTCGAATCAGATAAGCGAGTCCGAGCCATGGCTGAAGCAAGTACTTACGGCAATTGGCGTGAAATGAAAAATATCAATGATGAAATCGAGCAATTGGAAAAAGATAACAGGCAGCTGAATCATGACTTCCTTGCGCTTAAGAGGGAACTTGTGAAAATGAAGCTCGACTGTGTGCTTGTCAAATAAAACAGTGGGATTCTGTGCCCGCCAAATAAATGTATAATAACTTGTAACTTTTAAGATTGGCGGTAAGGACAATTGTCTGATCCTTTAGTAGTTAATATCGGAGGCTGTGATATCGTGCCGGAGGATTTAGGGCGCGACGGTCTTTTGCTGTTGCAGCATAAAGACTGCTATAAGCTTGATACTGCAAGCGTGCTTTTGGCCTGGTTTGCTTCCTGCTTTGTCCGTAAGGGAAAGCCGTGTGAGATGCTCGAATTAGGGAGCGGCACGGGCGGAGTCAGTTTGCTCTGTTCCGCACGCTGTAAGAACGCTCATATTGACGGCGTGGAGCTTTTAGAACTCCCGTTTAAGGTGTTTTGCGAGAACATTAAGCTCAACCATTTAGAGGAGCGAGTGAGCGCGTTTAACTGCGATATCTGCGATCTGCCTTCTTCTGTTAAGGACAAGGCCTACGATGTGGTCTTTATGAATCCGCCTTTTTATGACGGCACGAAGGGATCTGCTGTTGATCCTGTGGTTAAATCCGAGCATATGGCAGCGGCGCGTTTTGCCGGCTTAGGTGTTCTGGAGAACTTTGTCCGCGTACAGTCTTTAAGGACCAGGACCAGCGGCGGATATGCGGTGATGTGCATCAATCCCGAGCGTGTGCCCGAGTGTTTTGCTTTATACTCGAAATATAAGATCACACCTGTTAGACTTCTTACTGTTCATGCAAATGCAGGAAAACCTGCCTTCCTGGCTTTGATCGCAGGGAAGAAAGGTGCGCCCAATGCTGAGTTTAAGGCTCTGCCGCCATTGTTCATTAACGAAGAAGGATCTAATACATTGACAGACAGGGTCCGCCATATATACGAGGAGGAACAAACAGATTGCTTTATCTAGTTGGAACACCTATCGGAAATCTTGATGATATGTCGCCCAGAGCATGTGAAGTGCTCAAAAGCGTTGATGTTATTGCCTGTGAGGATACAAGAGTTACGGGCATTTTATTGTCGAACCTCGGTATTACGGGGAAGAGGCTTATCGCTTACCATGAGCACAACAAGGCAGCAAGCGGCAACGGAATAATCGATCTTTTAAAACAGGGCCTTAATGTCGCAGAAGTGTCCGATGCCGGAATGCCGGCAATAAGCGATCCCGGAGCTGATCTGGCGCAGCTTGCTGCTGCAAACGGCATTGAGATATCAGTGATTCCAGGTCCCTCTGCTGTTACTGCGGCGCTTAGCATCTCAGGACTTGATACGAGATATTTCCATTTTGAAGGATTCCTTCCTTCCGAAGGGTCAAAGAGGCGAGAAAGGCTTAAGGCTCTTACACTTATAGGCGAGACCATCGTTCTTTATGAAGCTCCTCACCGTCTGAAGAAGCTTTTGGATGAGCTTATTGAAAACGGTTTTGGTTCAAATAAGGTAGCTCTGTGCCGTGAACTTACGAAGAAATACGAAGAAGTGCTCCGCATGACTGTATCTGAAGCTTGCGAATACTATAAAACGACTGAGCCACGCGGCGAGTTCTGCATCTGCTTAGAGCCCAAGGAACAGCAGACAATGGTTGCTGTAGGAGACGGCACCAGGCTTATCGCTTTGTTAAAAGAGAAGGGCATGTCTTCCAAGGATATTTCTTCTGTCGTGTCTGAATATACCGGCATGAACAAGAAAGAAGCTTATAAGATAGCCAGCGAATCCTGAATTTTATATAAGTAGCACCTGCTTTTACCGGCCGTCAAGGCCCGCTTGGGCTTGCCTTTGGCAGCCTTGACTGCCTTAAAAGCAGGCGCTTTTTTGTGTTCAAGAGGCGGATACCCCGCCTCTCATCTTACGATGGAGGAAAAACGATTTTAGATCCGGAAGGGGCCTTGCCGGGTGTATTCCTGAAACTATAGTTTGGTGTCGGTTGTTTCAGGGATTTTTGGAGCTCTTTTGATATATTTTTGCAGGTTTTTGCCGGTAAAGAGCCGGCTTTGCCGGTTTTTCAGAGCTATCTTGTCGGAAACATTTTAGAGATTTGCGGGGTTTTGTCGGCTCCGATGGATTTCGAACGTTGCCGACAAAACCGGTGAAAGCACCAAAGGATTTATTACAAGAATTCATACAAAAACCTGCAAAGGCAGGGGATTGCCGGCAAAAACCGACAGATAACGGGACAAAAACCTGAGAAAAGCCGGCAAAAAAACTACAACGAACTATATATTCCGGGCATTAGGGCTGGACGGGTACTGCGAGGGGCGATAGATTGAACGATACGGGGGAGGGGATGGTAGCACCTCGCGGCGTGGAATGAGACGTACAGATTTGAGGGGGTAACAGCCCCTTCTTGAAAACATTGGGATAAATAACTATAATCTTTTAATTACGCGCAGACTAATAATATATACGCGCGAGGAGGAACATCATGGCAGAAAAGAAGACATTCTACATCACGACACCGATCTATTATCCGTCGGGCAATCCGCATATCGGACACTGCTATTCGACTCTTGCATGCGACGCTATCGCAAGAATGAAGCGAATGCAGGGCTATGATGTAATGTTCTCCACAGGTACAGACGAGCACGGCCAGAAGATCGAGAAAAAGGCACAGGAACTTGGCATTACACCTAAGGCTTATGTCGATGACATCGTTGCTAACTTCAAGAAGCTTTGGAAGACTCTTGATATCCAGTACGACAGATTTGTAAGAACTACTGACGAATACCATATCAAGACAGTTCAGAACATGTTCGAGAAGCTCTATAAGGATGGCTATATCTATAAGAGCGAGTACAAGGGCAAGTACTGCACACCTTGTGAATCTTTCTGGACAGAGAGCCAGCTCGTTGACGGCAAGTGCCCTGACTGCGGCAGAGAAGTTACAGAAGCTTCCGAAGAGGCTTATTTCTTCAAGCTCTCAGAGTTTGCTCCCAAGCTTGAGGCGCTGCTTCTTGATCCTGAGAAGAATTTCCTTGAGCCTAAGTCCAGAGTTAATGAGATGATCAACAACTTCATCAAGCCGGGCCTTCAGGACCTCTGTGTATCCAGAACGAGCGTTAAGTGGGGTATTCCTGTAACTATTGATGAAGGTCACTATGTATATGTCTGGATGGACGCTCTTACGAACTATATCTCGTTGCTCGGCTTCATGAACGACACATATAACGACTATGAGAAGTACTGGCCTGCTGATATGCACGTAATGGCTAAGGAGATCGTAAGATTCCATTCACTCATCTGGCCTGCATTCCTTATGGCATTGGGTGAACCCCTTCCGAAGAAGATCTACGGCCATGGCTGGATCACTTTCGGTGACGGAGGAAAGATGAGCAAGTCCAAGGGCAACGTTATCGATCCTTTCGTACTCTGCGAGAGATACGGCGTTGACGCTTTAAGATATCACCTCTTAAGAGAGATGGTATTCGGTTCAGACTGCCCTTATTCAAATGAGCAGATGTTCTCAAGGATCAATTCAGACCTTGCAAACGATCTCGGAAACCTCGTTTCCAGAACTGTTGCAATGGCTATCAAGTATTTTGACGGCACTCTTCCTGAAGAAAAGGAATTTACTGATGCCGATAACGAGCTTCTGGAGCAGCTTGACGCGCTTCCGGCTTATGTTTCCGATACATTTGAGACAATGCGTTTCTCAGACGGTCTTGCAAAGATCTTTACTGTAATCGCAAGAGCCAACAAGTATATCGACGAGAACGAGCCCTGGAAGCTTGCAAAGGATGAGACGGCTAAGCCCCGTCTTGCAGCGGTTCTTTATAACCTTTTGGACTGCATCAGAAGAGTTGCTATCCTGCTCGATCCTGTTATGCCTCATACATCACCTAAGATCTTTGAGCAGATCGGCGCTGATGAGACAAATACAACATGGGATTCTGCAAGTGTAAGACATGCTCTCGCTTCTACAGTTACTGTTAAGAAGGGAGAGGTCCTTTTCCCGAGAATCGACATCGATAAGGAAGTAGAAGAGCTTAATAAGCTTTTCCCTGCGGAAGAGCCTAAGGGCAAGGATTTAGAGCCCTTAAAGCCCCTTACGAAGTTCGATAACTTTGCAGCATTGGACTTAAGAGCCGTTAAGGTTCTTGAGTGCGAGAACGTTCCGAAGTCTGATAAGCTCTTGAAGTTCAAGGTCGATGACGGATTCGGTGAAAGACAGGTGCTTTCCGGCATCGCTAAGTATTATAAGCCTGAAGACCTTATCGGAAAGACTCTGGCTATGATCGTTAACCTGGAGCCTAGAAAGATGATGGGCTATGAGAGCAACGGCATGATCCTCTCTGTTAAGTACGGAGACGGTTACCGCGTTGTCGAGCTCGACGATTCAGTCCTGCCGGGTTCTGATATCTCGTAAAAAGCCGTGAGAGAGCCCGTTTATTACAGCGGAAGCGCCAAGTTCTTTGATACTCACGCGCACATCTACGACAGAAAATTTGACGCAAATAACGTAACTGCGGAAGATATCCTCAAAAGATGCATATCTTCCGGTGTTACGAGCGTGCTTATTCCAGCTGACTCGGAAGAGACCAGCAGGATTGCTGTTGATATGGCAAATAAATATGACGGCTTTGAAGGGATCGCTCTGTATGCCTCTGTGGGCGTTCATCCGCACGAAGCGAAGACATACACTAAAGATACCGAAGAGTACTTAAGAAGCGCTCTGGAGGGCCGTAGAGAGCATAAGATAATGGCTTTGGGCGAGATTGGCCTCGACTATTACTATGATCTGTCCGAAAGATCCGTTCAAAGGGACGTTTTCGAGAAGCAGTTAGAGCTCTGTTATGAATACGATGTGCCGATGATCCTTCACGAGAGGGAGGCGACAGGCGACTGCCTGGATATCTTAAGGCGCTTTTATAAAGAGGGGAGACTGAGAAGCCTTCCCGGAGTATGCCACTGCTGCTCGTGCTCGAAAGAGGCGGCTGAAGAGCTCGTTAAGATGGGCTTTTACATTGGCTTTGACGGTCCCTTAACATTTAAGAACAATAAAAAGGGGCCTGAGGTGGCATTAAATACGCCGTGGGACCGTATCGTAATTGAGACAGACAGCCCTTATCTTACGCCGGAACCCAACAGGGGACTTGTTAACGAACCCTGCCATGTTCCTTTCGTATGCGCCAAGATAGCCGAGATCAAGGGCGTAACTATTGATGAAGCGGCGCAAATAACCTATGATAACGGCAAGAAGCTATACGGAGTGGATTGATTTATGAAGGGCAAGAAAGACATTATTCTGATCGTTATTACTGTTATCCTGGTAATCGTGCTTGTTGTGGGATTTATTTATGACAGGAACAGTGCGGTGCTCCAAAGGACCAATATCTACGATGTCAGTGTCGATGAGAACCTTGAGCTCGTTAAGATGAACAAGGTTGGTTTCTTATATATGCGCGCGGCATATGAAGCCAAAATGAAGTTAAAGAACAACAATGCCGAAGATTATATTATTACTTTGGCAAGCGTTTACGGCGGTCTGGGCCAGATGTTTGACTATACGCAGTATAAACAGTATGAAGCAGATGTCTTGACCAATGTTTCGATCAAGCCGAATCCGAGAGAAGATTCGTTTATTTGGGTGCTCGGAACCAAATTAAAGGAGAATTCTAACGAGAATATCGTATATATCATATCTATTGAGGGCGAAGGCGAGGCCTACATGTACTTGTATTACTCAAGAAAATAAGGGTTTTGCAGGTTTTTTAGGATTTTTGAAAATAGTTGTTGACATATCTTCGGTATTCGGTTTATAATTCATTCGCGCTTTGAATAAAGGTGTGGCTAACGGAAGCTTAGCTCAGCTGGGAGAGCATCTGCCTTACAAGCAGAGGGTCACAGGTTCGAGCCCTGTAG
>JAEEGL011805098.1_pt1 | contig 30121 bp, 54 predicted proteins | sample 9134231 | NCBI WGS metagenome assembly JAEEGL01 (sample SAMN16246548, study PRJNA631951) | gut metagenome | biome: gut microbiome; feature: rumen; material: fiber-attached | host: Bos | place: Iran: Karaj | collected 2018-10 | reverse complement strand
TTCATTTCTACATCTTTTGCCGCCTTATAAGTTTCCGAATCAGCAAATTGTTTTGAGCATTCCACAGATTTAATACAACGAGAAAGCATTCGTTCATCCTCTTCGCTCCACTCTGGCTTCCGCTCTTTCTGCTCACATGAAATAGGATTGAAATGTACTTCACCCAAACCAGGTGGAAAAATAGAGGACTTTGGCTCTTTCTGCTTTTCAATATAAGAAATCCATTTTTGTCTTTCAGGATTTGCAACAAAGTCTTGTGCACGAGTTATAGTAAAATACTCTAAGATTTCATTTCTTATTTTCTCATCCTCCTCGCCACACTCTCGCTTTATTGTGGACAGAGATGTTTCGAGTTTATTTGCAACTCCCTCAAGAAATTCCCCATCATCTTCGTATCCTTTACTTTTAATATAACTCGCAAGAGTATATAGCTGTCCAATTTCCTCCTCGCCACACTCTCGCTTTGGCAAATCATATTCACCATCACGAATTGCTCTAAGAAGACCAATCTTTCCATCATAACCGCAGAATGATTTAGCGGCTTTTTCATAGTCGTCTATTATAGAGTCTAATATTTTCGTCTCCTCTTCGCCCCACTCCCAGGGTTTCTGCTCTTTCTGTTCATGTATATCAAAAGTGCCACTATCAACCGCAACTTTCAAATCAGCAATAAGCCTTTCTATGTTAATGGTTCCGTCATACTCAATACAGTGATGGAACTCGTTGTACTCACCATTGACATACCTACTTGCACGGTCTCTCAGCCACGAAGAGATAGCATCAAAGTTTAATGAATGCTTCTGCTTTTCGAGGTAGGCGATAGCATCCTCTTTCATTGGTTCAGGAAGAATAAATTTCAATTCACCAACAGTTTCTGATGTTTTTAGTGCTTCAATTAATGCTTTCCTTGTCTTCTCATCCTCGCTCTCATGGAGTTCGGGGATAAGAGTTTCAAGTGCCTCTTTCTCTTCTTCGGTATAAACTATTGCACCTTTAATTCGCTTTACTAATTTTATTGCTTCTTCCCGTGTCATTGTCTTACATTATTTCTTGTGTATAACATTGTTCGTTAACATCCCAGTAGGCATCAAAATTCCTCGCCATAATAGAATCCAGAGTGTCGATGTCTGTGAGAATTTGCCTTTTCATCTTCTTGTTGGCGGAATACTCATCGGCCAACTCAGATAATCTTGTTCTCAGTTTGTCCGTTGTCATATCGTCCATCCAATTTCAATTACGCGATTTCCCTCTTTGTCTTCAATTCCATATCCCCTAATTGGGTCTATCGAAATGATTTTTACTTTGCTTCCTCTGAGCATTGTACCCCTAAAGCTGGTATGATTTTTCTTAGTCGTTACCCAATCACCAATTTGCGGTGCGCTATTCTTTACAAACATAACTTAATTGTTTTATCGTTTTCCTCACTACAATGCAAATATCGTGCCATAAAACAATCTAAATCAAATTTTCAAGACAATATTTTATTGCTGCTTCACAGGCTTCTTCATAAGAATCACATAATTCATAACCATTATAGATAAGTTGAACTAATGTATCTTTGATTTCAAAAATCTTAAATACATAAAATAAGTCAAGTTCAGAATCTGTGTTAATTTCTGGTTCAACCGATACAACTAAATTATGTACTTCCCTCAACCACTTCATTGCCATTTGAAGAGTTGGGGCATTAGTTTGTCCATAATGTTTTGCACAATGAGGAAGAAACTCAAGAGTATAATTATCATAGGAATTTGTGACTATACCATCAAACCCCTTCTCTTTCAGGAGTTTAGCCACTTCGAAGGAAACATAATCTTCTGTAATCATGACTTTTCTTTATATTTATTTGCTAATTTTTTTATATATTCATCTCTTTGCTTATGCCATTCGTTCAGGTCATATATCTCTTCTCCGTAATGGTCCATTGCCGGTATAACCACTAGATTATAGTTCTCGTCAAGTGTAATGAATGGAAGTAGGATATCCCACGGAAGCGTTTGTATTTGTTCAACTGTCCTTGGAACGCACGGATTCCATTGTTCAACCCATTCCTCTATGTAGTCAAACCTATATTGTTTCATGTTTTATTCTTCTCTGTATCAGTTATTGTTATGGTTTTCCTGACTACAATGCAAATATCGTGCCAGACTTTCTAATATCTCGGTCTTCTCCAACGATTCTGACCAAACCTTATATAATGTCCCGTGTCTATCTCAAGGTCAGGAATATCAGCGAAAGGGGAAAGATTAATGATGTTAAGTTTGTATTTAGCATCATCTTCAAAATTACCATAAAAACCCGACTTCGTAAATCTGTTCCTATATGGGCTGTCCTCTCTTGCCATTAAATGTATTTCTCTATCAACTTTGCGAGTTCCTTAAGATATTCCTTCTTGTCCCTCTCGCTTGACTCTTGTAATGCGGCATCCACGACTTCAATCAATGTATCATTTCCGCTTAGTTCTCTGGCCAGTTCATATTGACTTGCCCCCTCTATGACCTCGCGGAGAATATAATCATCGTTCAATGCGAAATCTGCTATGGTGTGGCAGTCAATCCTGTCCAATATGTCGTATTCATCGTGGTTCATTACGAACTGAGTAATCTCCCAAAAACTATCATATGCTTCTGGTTCCTCATATCCGCTAATTTCAGGGTTCTCCATTTCCAGTTCCTTATAACACTGAAATCTTTCCCATGGCAGAAGGTTATTGAACGCTTCCTTTACCTTTCTAATGTCTTCGTTTCCTGTGTACATATCTCGTTTATTTTATCTTTGGTGTCTTTGTCTTCGGTCTTTTTATTTCCCCTGCCTTGTTTCTCTTATCATATGCCCTGGTTTCCTTGTCCCTCTTGTATTTGAACGAAAGTATAATTGTGGACTTCATTTGTATCGCAACCTTATCCCACACGAACATTTCATCACAAGGCAGAAAAGTGTATATGTTTATCTCAGACTTATCGTTGATTCTCGGTTCCTCAGTGCTTGTCATAGTCTCGGCATCAAACTATATGTTCTATTACACATGGCAGGTCTCATGGGCTTCACGCACCACTTGCTCAGTTGTCTATCCCTTAATACAACCTCAACACTATCAAGTCCGGTAGTGCCCCTTAAAGTATCAAATATCTCTATCGGCCTCCACAAGAAAGTGTCATCCTCCCAATCCCTGTCTATGTCCGGTTCATCCCAACTAAACATTGAAACCTTGCCCATAACTCTAATAAAAATCTACTACTATTCCTTTGTCAATCCGTGGTTTATGTGGTTTTAATCGTTTCTTCATCAACTTTCTCCCATGACCATTGAACCTCGTTACCTCCTTTGCATTGAAGAAATCCTCAGGCTCATACAAGAACGCGCACCATTCGAAATAATGCTTGTTTTCGTTTATAAATGGTTCGTCGGTTGTCATTGTTCATTCCCTGTATTCGGTATCTGGGGGTATATGAAATGGGTCGGTGGGAAATAGCCAATGTTCCCCTGAAATGTAATGTACCCCGTTTTCATATCCTCCGTGAAGTCATAATTGCTCTCACTAATGTAGAATGTCTGTGTCCAATCGGGTATCTTTGTAAATCCTTTCGGTGCTTTTACCCTCTCAGACACAGGACTAATGACCACCTTGTATCGCTCCATAGGCATCCATTCCTTCCCGTTCTTGGTCTTGAAATATGTCATCTTGTAGGGTCCATCGAAATACTCACGAGAACCCTCATCTACTTTAGTTTGTTTCATTTTCTATCTTTTCTTCATCAGGTTTTTCCCACGACTTCTTTATCTCGTCATGCTCCACCGCCCTCTTAATGTAGGGATACTTAATCAGTGCATCAAGGTCAAATATACACAAGATATACTTCCACCTCTCAGGATGACTCAGCAGTGTAGGAACATATCTGTCTTGCAACGATTCTATCATATACATTGCATTCGGGTTCAGCTCGGGTTCTTCGGGGTCAAAACTATTATCCCACACATCACCAAACCATTCCTCTCGGGTGAAGACATGAATCACATCCTCATCCGTCATCTCTATTGATATCAGGCATTCTTTTTCCATACACTACAAATATACAAAAAATTATCGTAATCCGCAAGGGTTTCTCTCCAAATACTCAGCATCAGGGTATTCTCCTTTCAAACCCCCTAAGAAACCAGGACCGCTATCTTGGATAACCAATACCTCGTGAGTAATCGTAAGTGTCTTGGAGCCGAAGCAAGGACAGCCATAACCATCATACCCGAAGACAAACTCGGCACCCTTAGGAATAATGCACTTTACGACAATGAAGCCACCAGGAATAAGCGCCTGCCTCAAGACATAATCACATAACCACTCAGCACTTGATACCTGACTGAACGAATGATATACGCCTCCGGTTACCTTTTTGGTCTCATCATAGAATCCGCGAGAAATGAAAGGACAATCCTCTGCATCCGTTTCGACGACTTCTTCAGTATTGTTATATGTCTCCCCGAGTCTTACCGGCATATTGAAGTAGGGCGTACTATACTCATACACGCTTCCAAAAAACTCACTATCTCGTTTATAGACCTGAAGGACCTTATAACACACAATATCCTCTTTAGCAAAATGCCATCCGTGAACTTTGTTCTTTTTCTCGTAATACAAACACATAATCTTTAGTTTTTAATATCGTTCGCCAATGTCATATCTTGCGCCGAGTTCCCCGATTTCGCCGTTCTTCCTCTTGTACCTCTCCATTCGAATCCCCTCAACCTTAATGTATGCGTCAGTTGCCGGTGTCCATTCCCCATATTTAGCAGAGAAAGCAAGGTCATCGGCGCGGAAATTAACGGCATAGATATCCGTAAGCCCTTTCTCGTTAATGAAGCCAATGCAGGTCTGAACAAGTCTCTCCTGCAACTCCTTGATATGCTCATCCTTTGTCAGTCCAGGAATCGGCTCTGGCTCAAGGTGTTCTACAACTGGGTTTTTCTCAAGTTCTTCTACGATTTCCTTGTACCATTCGCTGTTAATTTCTCTCTTTCTCTCGTGTGCCATAATATCGTTATTTTTTGTCAGTGTTATCCAATAGATTCATTCGCTTCATTATCTCTTTCGTTTCGTCGTCCACCTTTTTCCGCATACGAAGAAACTCAAGGCACTCTTCCCTGTCAAAGCATTTACCGAGACTCAATGCATTAGTCTGCACCATTAACAGATATGTCTTTACATCTTTACCAGGACCAATACCGAATATCTCCATTACATCGTTTCCATCAATCGGAATCTTATATGTATAGAACTCAGATTGATTCTCGTCAAGGTAAGTGAAGAAGTTTTTTCCTTCCCAAGATTTCGTATCAAACCAATTTTTCCACAATTGCCAATCATGGAAACAATGTAATACCTCAGCGGAGCCGACAATCGTAGCCCATAGGAATGTCTCTGTATCTCCACACTCATTCATTGCAGCACGAACCCCCCAAGCCATATCCTTTTTGTGGTAATTATATGAATAAAGCAGTGAATTGACCTTTTTCAGAAATAGGACTTTTGAAACAATATCATTAGGATATTTTAGCACACCCTGCAAATAATGCTCAATCTCCCTGTCCGTAAGTTCCATATAATGAGCAATTTTCGCAAGGACAGGAACAATCAGCGGCATGTTCTCAGTCATCTTGTGGGAGTTGTAATCGTGCCTGATTTGATACTTGTTATATCTAAACCTGGCATCAAACATTTCCTCGATTCCCTTGCACATCTCATGGGTCTTCAATGTACGATGAAGTCTCCACGGGTCATAGTTGAATATGTGCAGGTCCGTCAGCATACACAGGGATTTGACACAGGAACTCGAAGAATAAGTGAGCATCTTCGTAACCTCATCGGTAATCCTCTCCTTGCTGATAATCTCAAGTCGGTGTACATGCTTTCTCGCACAATCATAGGTTTCGTCCTCAATGGTGAAGTCGAACCTACACGCAAACCTGACCATACGGAGAATCCTCAGCGGGTCTTCGTTAAAGATAATGTCAGGGTCTCCACAGGTACGGATTCTCTTCGCATAAATGTCATCCATACCTCTGTCATCGATATCAACGACCTTCTCCTTGCTGATATCGTAGTACATTGCGTTGATTGTGAAGTCCCTGCGCTGCCAATCCTCTTTTAGTGTGCCGTAGGAAGTCTCAGGGTTGCGGGTCTTAGCGTCATGGTAGCACTCCTTCCTTGTATGCACGGCCTCAAGTTCAACGTCAGGGAACTCGTTAAGGTGGAACATAGCGGTACCGAAGTTCTCATAAACCACGATATTGCTAATCAACTCCCTCTCTTTCAGCCACTTAGCAAACTCTATTCCGCCGTTAGGTAGGTCGATAACAAGGTCAATATCCTTAATCTCACTATTACCCATCTGAGCATCCCTGACAGCACCACCGACGACGAATACATGTCCTTCGTATTCGCTACCGGCAATGATATCCCTCAGTGACCAAACTATTTCATGATATCTCTGTACTAACACTCTCTATTCCTCCGTTATGTCTTTAATGGGGACGAACAAATCATATCCGTCATCATCCTGAAAATGATTGATTTCTTCCGGATATGTATAACCGAATTTCGTCCTCATGTATTCAAATTTCCCGTTCTCTTTCCATATCGCCTTGGTTGCATTACGGCACTCTCCGAGATAAGTATGCCTAACAACGAGTCTGTCTTTCGGAATTGCCCCAAGTTCAATCATCTTATTCTGAATGAACTCCATATATTCCTTCGCCCTCGCTACCTTATCCTCATTAAAACAAGGAATTGGTGGAACATCGTCGGGAGTTTCAAAACGCTTGGTCCTGTTCCGCCAATATTCCACTACATCCTCCGCTTTTTGTTCGGCGGTCTTAATGTTTTTCTTAATTTCTTCTATTTTTTCTTCTCGTGTCATAATGTTTAATGAATATACAACAATCGTGCCAGGCTTATTCTATTCCACAAAGTTTAAGTGCGGCCTCAACTTTCTCCGCCGGGAACTTTCTATGGGAAATCCTGTTGTCAATGTCAAACCCATCACCGAATGCACCAAACACATAATAGTTGGAAGTACCCTGGAAATATTCATTACCAGTCTTCTTGCTGACAAGGTAGCTTCTACTGAATGTGTGTTCCCATCTTGCCCTCTTATAGTCCTTACCCCACCTTCTACTGTTGGGGTCTCCAATACTTTTTACATAGATTGTGTGGTGTGTGATGGTCTTGGTACTGTAATCCCAACTTTCTGTCACCTCATCAACCCAACAAGTCCATCCATTAGCCTTAAGCCACTTCTCGTCAACCTTATCCATTGCTTTCCATTTCGTTAATAGCCCAATTCAACTCACGGCAGAACTCCACATTGTCGTTCTCATCTACAACAAGCAGATAATCAGTCTCATCAGGAACCACATACGACTCTCCGACATAGAGATAATAAGGACCACCGACACGAAGCAGCGACACATAAGCGGCCGTGCAATAAAGTTCGGCAAGATTCTCAAACCTCTGCGTAGCACATCCGGGGTCATATCCGTCCCAATCATCCACCTTCTGACTCAAATCGTCCGGAGCAATGATTTTATAGAGCTTGACCTCATAATGGGACTTCGCTTGTGGCACCATCTTATCAATTTTGCTGGAAAGTATATAGTGTCCATCGGTCTTGCTCTTCCATTGCACACCAGGAATACTGAGCGTCCCGTACTTATGTGTATTTCCAAGCATTCCAAAATCCATAACAGATAGTGCGACCTTCCTTCCCTTCTCAGTATTGCTACGAGGAACGCTTACATACTCTCCCCTATCAATATTGACTTCTATACCAACCAGATAATCAGCAGGTATAAGTTCTGGATAGGTAATGAGATTATTGTCCTTATCCCAAACATAGTCATCACGATAAATCCACTCCATATCCTCGCTCTTGTCCGCATGCTCCCCGAAAGGCATATAATCACGCTCGAATGAAGGGATAAGAGAACGCAGTCTGTCCATTGCTTCTTGTCTTGTCATAATTTTGTGCTTTTAATATAAGTCTTCACTAAACAACATATTCCAACCGTTTCCGTCATTGCTACTATACCTTTCGTGTGGTACTTGCGACTGAAATACCTCACTATCAACGAATTCACCGGTATAACCCTCTCTATTGGCGGTCTTATAATCTACCTGCCCCGATTCATATGCCAACTCCATTGCCTGCCACCTGTCCACAAATCTTCCCTTGCTGGTGAGAAATCCCTGTACTTGATTCTTGCCCTTACCCTTACTCAATTTCGTCTGATAATGGGCGTATATACAGTTCCCGTGTCTCCACTGCCCGATAACCATACCCTTGTCAATGTTCTGTGCCACGAATCCTCTCGGTGCAGGTTTGCGGAATCGATGCTTATACCAAATGGCTGCACAAATAATGTATTCCTTGCTGTTGTCAATCATACCTCACTACGTACAAAAACTATGCCAAACTATCACTCCGTCAATGTCAAATCATCCAATGTTATCGTTCCCATCTTCTTATACCAACCAAGCATTCGTTCCAAGAGTCTGATTTTCACCTCTTTATCGCGTATGTTTTCTTCCTTCCAGAACTTTACGAGGACGGAATTTAGGTCAAGGAATACGCTCTCCTCATTCTGTTTTGGCGACGGATTCTTGTGTTTCATATTCCCGCTACCCTTAATGAAAGGCTTTGCGTCAATTATCACAATCGGGTTCTTCTTTTCGTTTTCCATTTCTCATCAATACTTTCATTCCTGCGTAGGTTATATGGACCGATTTTGTCTTCGTATATTTTGGTTCTTCGTATGCTTCTCCAATCGTAGGGTAAGTCTTTGAAGAACCAACTAATCCATTTCCTCCCGTCTTAAGGTTGCTCCACTTCGTCATAATCCACATCATCAAGGACCAAATCAGTGACAGGGAGAACCGCAACCCACTTATGGTCAATGGTTTCAATCTTCGCGTAATCTTCTCTGCCACAATGCTTTACACCCATTTCCCTGATATAGTACAATCGGTCAGGGTATTCAGGCCAACGAACAAGGCTTCCAACTCTCATCGGTTCTGCGGGATGCGAAATCTGCCCTTCTTTCAGTGCTTCTTTCATTTCTTATCGGTTGATGTCGTAAAACCAAACCATACCACCAGTATTTTTCAGATAACCACAGAGAGAGACATAATAGCCCTCACAATAGTCTCCGTCCACACTTTCGTTTTTGAGTCCGAGTTTCTTTGCCAATCGCCCCATGTATTCCACAACCTTCTTCCAATCACCAAATGTCATTGAGTCTTCTGCATGAGGAAGAATATATCCATCTTTCTTGAGCTTTTTGACAATGTACTCATCATCGTAAATCACTTGCAGATTCTCTTGCTCAATGCTATACTCATGGTCGTCTTCATTATCCCACGCGACGCAGAGAGGAATAAATGTACAATCGGGGCAAAGTTTGAAAACCTCGGCCGCAAGTTCTTCAGCAGACAGCGGGTCCCCATTCTTTTTTCTTTCTTTTTCCCTGAGTTTCTTCACTTTCGCAACGATTTCATCCAGTTCCTCATCGGTGTATTCGGAAACATACGCCGCGACAGCACTAACAAGTTCTTTTTTAATCTTAGCCATAGTCTTTTGTTTTTGCTTATTTCATTACAAATTTCGTGCCACATTTACCTTTTTCCCCTTAACCAAGTAGAACTCATTCATTGGTTGTCGTCTTCGTCTTTATAATACCACGAAAATTCAACACCATCTTCCCACTCAATCTTGTCTTCGTTCTCCTCCAGCCATTTCAAAAATTGCCTTTTAGAACAAAACTCCTTGCCATACATCTGCTTATTCATTGTCTTCCTCCTCGTCGTTATCTTCATCATCCTCGTCTTCGTCATCACAATCACTATCCCAGTATCCCGTCTCGTAGTATTCTGAGCCGAAGTTTTCCTCACAATAGTCCCTGAACGGCATATCGAAGTAGTCAGGGTCAGGTGTTTCGTCAGGGTATTCGGGGTCGGGGCGATGAACGAAGTCTGAGTATTTCTTCGTATGAACCTCAGTTACCCATTCATATTCAAACTTGCCGCCCTTCATTTCCTTAGGCTTACCAATCTTACTCGTGTAGGTGTATTCGTTGTCAGTGAGCAGTTCGGGGCAGTTCTCCAATACCCATTCCCTAGGAGCAGATATCGTGTAATTCGAACTCATATCCCATACCCCATGATAGACGCAGAGTTTGTTCTCCTTGCACCACTTGTCACTTTGGAAGTTCTGGTTCAGGTCGTCTCCCATCCACTTACGGAAATTAGGAGTGTCGGGGTAATCTCTTCCGCAGAACCAGTTGTTGACGGAGATGTAGATTACCTTGTCGTCATTGTTCACCTGTTTGATAACCTCTTTGTTGATTTCCTTACGGACATTCTCGAGGCGTTGCTTTCTCTTAAAGAGTTGTCGTAAAAAACATGTCATATTGCGATAGTATTTTGTCTACCACAAATATACAAAAAATATGCCACATTTCAAAATATATGGACTAACCTTTCAGTATCTTTTTGATTTCCTTGATTTCTGTCTTGATGTGGGATAGTTCTCCTGTCAGTTTGTCGCGCTTCTTGAGGAATTCGCGTTTATTCTTCTCTATTTGTCGCTTAACTTTCCCTTCTTCCTCAAATAATTCATTCAGCCACTCTTTAACGACTTTCTTGTCATTTTCAGTGTATTCCCCTTCCATAACGGCGGCGAGAGATACCTTAAACACACTTTCGTCCATAACCGAATTTAGTTTAAGATAAATAGCCCTTCGCCGCAAAAAATAAGGGGAACACAATTTCTTGCATTCCCCCGACCCACTCTAAAAGCGGCTCCCTAACTAAGAATTATTTCTCTTTCCTTTTCTTGTTTCTCCATCTGCCTCATGGTCATCTGTATCAGGTGCTTCGGGCTGATGAATCGTGTGTGTTCCGTCTTCCTTGCCTGGTTTCTCATTCGATACCTCAGGCTTCTCGGGTTCAGGTACAGGCGTGTCAATCACTTCCTGCCCATCCTCAGGCTTAATGTCCTCAGGTGTAACTCCCTTGTTGTTGTAGACCAGAAGCCGAATCTTGTCGCCCACCACTGAAATGTAGGGCACGATTTCATTTGACATCTTGAGTCCACGATTGTAAGGGCTGTCTTCTGCGGGAATATCATCGGTAAGAACCACGATTCTGTCCTCATACTCTCGGATAACCTCCTGCAACTGAGTGATTGTGATTGACCTCTCCCTAAGTTTCTCATCAAGTTCCTCACACTCCCTGGTCTTCTCGGCACAGAGGTTCTTCAGTTGCTTACGCTCTGCATTGTGCTTAAAGGCAACGAGCAGTGTAGCGACAAAGGCAATGAGAAAAACGACCGCCAGGATAAGTAAAATGGTTGTTAAGTTCATAAAGCGTTGATTTTTATTTAGTTATATTATTTTCTGTCGTTATAAGGGCACCATTCGGGAGGTGTTATTACGCCCCGTCCCTCTTTCAGCCCCCGTTTCTCTACTTCGCCCGTGCATTTGTCGTTATACTCGCAGACAATCTTCACCATGTCATTATGCTTGCGACCGGGACGAGAAAATGGGCAATCTAAACAACTCCCGAACATAGTATCCCTTAGTTTGATTTGTTATTGTTATTTACCGTAGTGCTGCGTGAAAGGAGAAGCGTTGAAAGGATGTTGAGCCCTACCATCTGCCAATACTCAATCTCAGGTCCGTTGAATAGTTTCGGTACGAGCCAATTCCACAGCCACATTTCAGGGAAGGCAAAAAGCAGACCTAAACCACAGGACAATACGATAAATCCCAAACTAATGAGAATTGTGAGAAAGCACCCAGTAATGTTATCTCCGTGATTGTAACTCATTGTCTTATTTTTCGCCTAACTCCTTGATATACTGCTTGTTGTGAGAGTTATGATTGCGGCACTTGATTTCGAACTCCGCAAACATGGAACGGAGCTGCATAAGTCCGTCATTGCACTCCACGACATAATTCAATGCTTCGCTGTATGCCATGTTCTCAGCACGGGCATAAGCAATCTCGGTGCCAATCTTAGCATCAAACTTATCGTCGGCATGACACTTAGCCTTTGCACACACTTCGCCTTCAAACTCTCCCATACCGAGGAAGTAGAAAGGTCTGTTGTCTTTCTTGTCTCGCGTTCTGAACATGTCCTCTTCATAGAGAGGGGACTTGACCCGATACTTAAGGGTACATACTACGGTCTTCTTCTCTTCGTTAATGTAAAAGACCGGTTTCTCGAAGGAAATCTTCACATCTGTTCTGTTAAAGTTCATAATGTTTTTGTTTTAATAGTTTGTTACTACAAATATACAAATAATTTTTCTACTTTCCAAATGCTCCCGTCAAATCAAGGGGCTTCACCGGTTCGATAATCTCTCCCAATGTAGGTGTCGGTGTTCCTTCCGGCATTGGTTCGATACTAAGGGATGGTTCGGTCTCCGGTTCAGGGTCCTTAATCACCCAATACTTCTCAATGTACTTCGTCTGTAGGACATATTCCGGATATTTCATCCTATGGTCTTCATAACGCTTCTTCAGGTCTTTCAGTGCCTTCTTGCGTTCCTCCTCAGTCCCGTAAATGTGTTTGTCGTTTTCTTTCGTTTCCATATCTTATAATACTACTTTAAAAATCGGATTATCTTCGTAGAACTTCTTCCTGTTCCCCTCGTCAGTAATGTCATATCCGTCCTCTACGACCCACTTCTTCCTTGAAAAGTTGTCTGTCGTGCCATCCTGATTCACTCGGCTAAGAAGGAACTCTCGGCGAAGTAGGAAGCGGCCGTATTTCTTGCCATCTTCATAGTCGTTCCAATCAATGCCCTTCTCATCCTTAAGCATCTGAACCTGTGTATCAGTATCCTTCCCAAGTAACTGATTATGAGAGAAATAGGTCTGTGCTGCCTGTTGCTTGCTGTTCCTTACACAATCAATTTGACGATAAAGGACCCAGGCGAAAGCATCATTGGCGTTATTCACATTCCAACATTTACAATCGAACTGAGCAAGCGGAATCTCACTGATGATTTCCATTGCGGTTCTGTTCGTCTTGTCGTGTTTCAGTGTGTATGCGGTATAGAGCCTGTTGAACTGAGATGTGGCAAGCGAGGCAATGATACTCTGCATTTTACAAAGTCTTCCGCCAAAGAAGTGTTCGCCGAAATTACCTTCCTCGTCGAAATCCGCAACAACCAATGTAATCTCATCACTCTGGGCATACGCGAACTTGACTCCGGTTACATTTTCGCAGAGGAATTTCGCCGTTTCGTTCATCATGCCAATAAACTCATCGTCAAATGGCTGTTTAAAGCGGTTTTTGACCAATCTGGAGAACGAACGCCCATCAACATGAACAAGGATAAAGCTTTTCTCCCGTAGCCTGTAATCGCTTAAAAACTGGTAATAACGGCATTTCTCCTCCAGCGAATCAAAATGCTTCTCAAATAGCACGGTTTCCCCATTAGGATTGAATTCCCTCGGCTCATCTTCCCATGTCATTTTCTCACCGATAAGTTTCTCAATCGTTCCCGTTGGTAGGTAAATGCCATCGAAGCCGTAATCGTTGCCGTAATAGCCGTAGTCGGTGTCGCTTACGGTGTCAATCCAGTTATTCTCCCCGTAATTCTCAATGGGGTGGCTGTCAATGTATTTCTGTGGGGCATGAGACAGCATTTCATCATACATTCGTCTCGGGGGATAGTTGCTTGCCATCTCCATCCCATCGGACCCCACGCATAGATATAGTTTGTCTTCTGTCATACTTCAAATATACAAAAAATAATTTCAAAAACAAAATCCCCTCATAACCAATAACTTACGAGGGGACCTGTTTAGAAGTTATTGTCATTCAGGACATTACGAACATCCTTCAGGCTCTGCGGATTCAGGAGCCACCCATCACGGAAAACCGGACGGAGAGCATTGAATTCGTTATTAGTTTCATCCCAACCATAACCATCAGAGAAACAGTAGGTTCCGTCATTGTCCTTATATACCACGACACAACCACGCTGACTCTTCTTAAAGTTACCACCACCTGCTTCACGGTCAGTCTTCGGGTCCTTGAAAATCGGCATCTTGATAACATTGCCATTCTCATCGGTGAATTCAGCATAAACGGCCTTAATCGCCATGCTAAAAGTGTCTCTCGTGAACGGCTTAAGCATACCGCCTTCCTCAATACAATGCATGGAGAAGGAACCGACACCGAGACTTACATTGCTTGCGGCGAAACCATTCTCTTCAAGGATACGGTAAATTTCCTCCGCCCTCTGCACCGTAATGGAATCACCGTAGAGTGCCTTGACATGCGGATTGAGCACCTTGTATCCCTTGCTGTTGATTGTACCGCCGAAGATATCCCAGAGTTTGAATACGGTTTCTGTAACGACCTTCACGCAATCACCACTATCGCCACGGACAAGCATGCAGCCATTGTGGGCAAGAATCTCGTCTTTCAGCGTAGGCAGGATATTGTTCACGACATTCCAATAATCGTAACTATCACAGACACAACTGAATGAAGTGTTAGGATAGAGTTCGGTCAACGCTCTCTTAATGAACACCCTCTCGCGGTAAGGGTCAATGTCCTCGTACTCGTAGTCAGGGTTGTTCATTGTGTCAAACGCTGAGTTAGAGCACATTACGAAGTGTTCAGTGGAAACGGCACCGAATCCGACCTCTTCCTTCTCGCAATCGCAGTTATACATTTCTTCGAGGTATGGAATCACGGGTACGGTCGCAGTATTGACGAAGGACAGGCACCACGCAGAACCGGCCTTGAGTGCAGCATCAACACCCTGGTCACCCCTGAAGTCGAAGTCACCCAAAGCACGACGACGCGGAACATTGTCATCGCAGGTCTTGTCGTACCACTCGTTCACAATCTCGCGGTAAGTATGTCCCACCGTAGCACATACCATTGGATACCACAACTCTGCCGAAATAAGGCTCTCCAATGCCTGCCCCAACCAAGCGAAGTCAGGGTGCGTGTTAGTGATACCGAAAATGGGGCAGTGAATCGGGACGAGAGCACCTTCCGGCAAAGATACGATTTCAATGGGAAGGTAGCCAAGCCGGTGGAGATTGCGGATTTTTTCAAAGTCTGCAATACCCTTACCCATAGTGTTCTCAATGATTCGCTTGTATTCCTTAACAACCTCATCCTCAGGGCGATTGAAGAAGTTCTCGTTGAAGCCCTTGATAAGCCACTCCTTGCAAAACGCCTGAAGACCGAAATTGACTACATGGTCCCATCGGTTGATTCTGGACGAGCGAGGGGTGAAATACGACACGCTCTTAGTCATACCCTTAGGCAGCATTTCGCTATGAACTGCCTTGTAGAAGTCCTTGAGTAATAGTGAGTTAATCTTCATAATCTAAAGTTTTAGTTTATAATTTAATCGTTTGTTTTCTAATCTTTCCACATTTCTTGCATCGCTGAACAAATACAAGTCTGGTTTCATAAGGCATTTTATTTTTATCAGTCTCGTAAAGATTGACCTCATGCTTTGCAATCTGTTCCCAGTCGTGCTTACAGAATAACTTAATCATTGTCTTTTTTCCTCCATAATTTGTATCTTAAACGAGTGAAAAACATACCTAACGGACCGATAGAGTTATATGAATCACAGACCGGGCAAAAATAACCCTTATAACCATCCACAATGTCATCTACCAACTCTTCATTGTTAATCCGGATTTTACTCCCACACCAACAACAAGTAACGATGTGGTCCGTTTTTTTCCTTATGTTGTCGTGTCTCTCTTCCAATACTTTCATGGTCTTACTCCCCATTGTCATAAATGTTTCCCACAATCTCCATTTTCTCATAATCTGGAGTTCCGTCGGTATTGCTCGGCACAAGGTCATATCCTTCCCATTCAAACAGCCACCCGACAATTACAATGGGATATGATGGTTCTTCCTCAAAATCGTCCAATGGTTTTGTATTACGCTCAGTTTTGCCGAACTTGACGACGAACTCCCTTGTGCTTCCATCGGGTATCGTAAGTCGCAGAATATCACCCTCATAGATTTCCTTGCCGTTCTTGTCCTTCAGTCCGGTATATTGGCAGAGGGTTTCGGGGTCAATGTCAATCAGGTCCCATCCACCCATATTCCAATCACCCGGACAATAAGCCATAATCTGGTGACGCTCCTTGATGCGTTGTCCGAATGGATTGTTGGTTGCGTTGTCGGTGTGAACATAACTTCCCTCAACCCATCCGTTCCATTCCTTCGACCATGCCTTGAACTTAATTTCTCTCATCTTTTTATCTGTTTACAATTGTCATTTTTGCGCCCGGTATTTCTTTGAGCCATTTATTTGCTTTCCTTATACTTTCCGTATATCTATCCACAATCTCCCAAGTAGTGTATGCCGGAACCTTATTACCATCCAACTCACTTTCAGCCCAATGTTGATATGCCGTGTAAGTTATTTTATACCAAGGTTTTGTGGTTGTTCTCATTTTTTTTTCTTAGTAAATTCTGTTTATTGTTCCGTATCTGTGCTTCCTCGCTTCCCTCAGGATAAACTCCCTTCTTGCCTCTTTACACCATTCAATCGCATCTGATAACTCCTCTATGTCCTTATGAACCACTTGGAAAGATTTCTGATACAGGAGTTCGGCGGGGTTATATTCTCCAACATTTCCGATGATGCGCTTGTCAAACACGACCCGATAGTTCCCGTCATCCTGCATAAAGACCCCGATTCGGTCCCACGCTTCATTACGCAATTTTCTTAATAGTCTCGTTTTCATACCATATTCATTTATAGGTCGTTCTCGTCAACTCCTTCAAACTCCTCTTCCTCGTACACCGGCTCATAGTCTTCGTATTTGCTGTAGAAGTTCTTGAGTTTCGACAGGCTTTTGTTGTATTCTGCAAGCGTCACCTTATCCGGGTTCTTCTCGCAGTATTGGATTTCCTTAATGATGTCAGTGAATTCGGCAATCATTTCATCGGTAGCATCTTCGATGAAATACCAATCATCGTTCTTAGAAATGAACCAGCATCCGTTATGTTCGACAAGGTTAAAGTTGCGATGTCCCATAAAAGTGTAGAAATCGCGGTTAGCCCAGTCCCCGCTCTTTTTCCAACCGAGGGACTTAACGAATTCAACCATTTCAGCGTAGTTTTTCATCACTTTTTTTCCTTTAAGTGTTTGCCTTACTGATATGCAAATTCCGTGCCAGACTTTACTTATTGTTACGGTTTTTCAGATTCTCTATCCATTCCTGATTATTGAGATACCAATCAACGGTTTTGTCAAGTGCCTCATCCATAGACACTTGTGGTTCCCATCCAAGCTCGTTCGTAATCTTGCTATGGTTAATGGAGTAACGGAAGTCGTGTCCTGGTCTTGCGTTCTCCACATACTTTATATTAGCCTCTATGTCAGCGATTTTAAGGTTCTTTTTAACACACATAAGTCCTATAATGGATTTTATCAAGTCAATGTTTTTGCACTCATTCCCTGACCCGATATTATATGCTTCTCCGGGGACACCATTCTCAAACACACACATTGCGGCTGATACAATGTCGTCGGTATAAATCCACTCACGGACCTGCTCACCCTTGTCATACACAATAATCGGTTCGTTGTTAAGCACTCTCTGAATTGTGGCCGGTACAAGTTTTTCGGGGAACTGATTCGGACCGATTGCATTACACATATGGCTAATGACCACAGGGAGTTTGAATGTCTTGTAGTATGCCTTTACAATGAGGTCACCACACGCCTTAGAAGCAGAATAAGGACTGGTGGGGTCAAGTTTGGTCTCTTCCGTAAAGCCATCGCCGTCCTTGTCCAGAAATCCGAAAACCTCGTCAGTGGAGAAATAATAGAATCTGTGTCCTTCTTCGTTTCCCCATTTCTTTCTTGCGGCCTCCAATAAGTTGAAAGTGCCCACAATATTTGTCTCAATGAATGGTCTTGGTCCCGTGATTGAATTGTCGACATGACTCTCCGCTGCAAGATGAATCACGTCAGTAACACCATAATTTTCAAAAACCAACTCAACTTCGGATTCTTCTTTTATGTCTCCTAGGAACCATACATAATTGTCATTGTTGATGTTTATGTCCTTCAAGTTCTCCAAATTACCAGCATAAGTGAGACAATCCATATTGATTATCAGCCAATTAGGTCTGTTATTCACAAGGTATCTTACAATGTGCGAACCGATAAAGCCATATCCTCCCGTTACGAGCACGACCTTCTCCCAAGTCTTAGAATTTCTTTCAGTATCTTCCATATAATCTATCTATTTCTGTCCATAATATACAAATAATTTCGGACAAAAACAAATTATGCTCCGGAAACATAATGTAACCAGAGCATAATCTTTATTCATTCTCATCTTCTTTCTTGTTTCGATATTTGTGGAACTGCGGGAATTTTCTAAAATCTGTCTCATCATCCTTTTTCTCTTCTTCCTTCTCGGTTCTCTCGTTTAGTATAAGGTGTTTGTATGCCCGTTCTAACCACTCCTTGAACTCTTCTCTCGTCATTTCGTGTTTGGCATAATTGCACTTTGAACAACACGGGACCACATTATCAAGCGTATAACCTTTACTCGAATCAACCCTGTCTATTCCGTTATGGGCCCATGGTTTTTGCGTTTTCTGCATGTATTGTAGTTCGTATTCATGTACCTCAGGCTTTCCTCCACAATACACACAATCTTGTTCCATTATGCTCACAAACTCATCAAATGTCAGTTCAAAATCAATTCCACGCTTACATGCTCCGGCTCTATAGTCTTTAAGCAACCTATTTTTTAACCCCGAATGTACGATGCCGTTCTTCTTCCGTAAAGCAATTTCAGTCGCAGTCTTTTTGTTTGTGCAGGAGTGACACCCGTACCTGTTGACGATAGTGTTTTCTCTTGCATGAAATTCGTTGCCACAATCACATTTACAATCCCATAACCATACATTTTTTCCGCTTACTTGTGATGGTCTGGAATAGTTTCTAATCAGTGTAAAACTATCATTGATTCTGTCTCCTTCTTTGTACTTTGTTTTGTGTATCGGTCCCATTTTATTACTCTGCCTTTTGTATTGGCACTCCACTAATAAATAGTCCTAGGGCAGAAAAAATCCACCCCAGGACCACATTTTTGCGAGATTTTTGTTATTTCTCGCTCACTTTCTCAACCGCTTGCATCAGCATGTTAAGTCCGACGGCATCCATAGCGGTACTTGACGATGACCCATTTCCGCTAACCATCACTTTAGGTACCCACGAGACATTGGACTTGGCGAGTGCTTCCGCAACACCGACTTTCGTCTTGTATTCCCACTCAAGTTTTTCCTGTGGCGTAGCTCCTGCGCTTACCTTCAGTCTGTTGGCCTCTGCTTGTGCTTGTCCTTCCGCCACAATCTTCTTCTTGTCGAACTCAGCCTTCTCAGCGGCCAGACGAGCAACCTCACGCTCCTGTTCAGCCTTGGTCACCTCAGTAGCCTTGATTCGCTCCTGCTCCCACTTAGCCTTTGCTGCTGCTGCCTTACCTTCAGCCTCAGCCTTGATAGCGTCCTGCTGTGCTGCGAGTGCTTCCGCTTTCTTGGTCTGAATTGACATGTTTGCCTGCTGCTGAGTCTGAATCTGCTGGTTAACCTTCTCGTCATAGGTAATCTCGGAGATGGATACCTGGTCAATCACGACACCATACGCAGAGAACGGGGACCTCTCACTTCGTACATAACCATTCGGGGAATTTTCGTCAGGGATAAGCGATGCGACCTTCGAAGTCTTGGTCTCGCCCGTAAAGTTATCCACGACCTCCACCTCACGGATAGTAGTCTTGTAAACGCCATTGGTCAGCTGGTCAGTAATGTATGCCACCATGTCGTTCTTCTTTTCCGCATAACTTTCAAACGCCGACATAAGAGGACCGGACGCATAGATTACCTTCACGACATTCTGCGCCACAAGGTCATTCATAACTCGGTCCATACCATTATAGGCGGTCTGAATGCGGGACATATGCTCGACATCAGTAGGCAGGATAACTCGCAGGGAACCGAAGATATAACCCACGGAGGCATCATTGAAGATAACCTTGATAGGAGTTCCGTGTGCTTCTCCCTCGATGTCCTTACCACCGAACCAGAACTGCTGTGTCTTGTAATACTTGGTAGTGTGTCCGAACCACTGCCATTTGAAACCAGGATTAACCCAGTACTCCATTCGTCCAGTGAAAGGATACTGGTTGACGACAATCTGCTCATTCTTTACATCTTCACCAATCTTGCCGAGCATAGACAGGATGATGACCACGAATACACCGATAATAGCGGCCGTGACTTTCTTCTTGGATAATTGTAACATAAGTTTTGTTGTTAAAAGTTAGTAAATTAGTTCTTTTTCATTTTTTCGATTCCCTTCAGGTCTACAGGTTTGGCATTCTTCTTGTCCTTTTTGAAGAGATAGTAAAAGGGAATGAGTGCCTTGCCGGGAGTCATTTCCGTGTTCTTTCCGGTGAACTTGATGATACCGAAAATCTCAAGGAAGCAGAAAATGTAGTAAATTAGTGCTGCCAATACGAGCAAACCTACAAATAATCTCCACATAATTCGTTGATTTAGAGTTAGATGTACTTATTGTTAAATTGATGTTACATTGAAATATTCTCTCGTCAGTTCCTCGTTCTTGTCCCATTTGAAGATGGAATCTGTAGTGTACACCTTCTTGACAACACCATTCTTCAGGCGTTTGAGCAGCGTACCCTTTTCCTCATCCAATACGCTGTTCTCCGTGTGGGTAGCGTAGGCAAAGATATCCCCTGCTCCGAGTTCCTTCAGTTTGTCTGCGGAATAAGCGAGTGTGCCTCCGTAACTGATAATGTCGTCAACCATAAGAACCTTGCATCCGTTAAAGGAGAAGTTTGATGTGATTCCTCTTCCGTCCCTGTCGCAGATGGTAATGCCCTGAATCTGTCCCGTATTCCAATCACGCACCTTTACACCATGCATAATGTGGATATAGCAGTGTTCCTTGTACCACTGGTCATCGAAAATGCCTGCGTAGCGTTTCTGAGCACCAGCATCGGGGAAATACACCACGAGTTCTGTATTATCCTTCCCAATAATGTTCGCCACCGCCTTCTTGATGGACCACTCGAAGGAATTGTTAAGTATTACATTGTTGAAGAGCGCAGGAGATACATCCGAATGGGGGTCATATAGAACCACCTTACTGAAGTTTAGCGAGTTAATGAATGAGGCGAAGTGTTTGAGTGTGAATACTTCCTTGCTCTCCTTAACCCTGTCCATTCGCGCATTCGGCAGGTACTTCATTCTCAGGGTGATATCGACATTTTTCCCCAAAACTTCCCTGATATGATGGACGAGGTACCACAGGGTCATGCACTCCTCATCGTTCTCGTAGTTCCAATCAATAGTGTAGTACGAGTCTTTCAGTTTCAGGTCAAGGAGCATCTGTGTCCCATCAGGAAAATGCTTTACCTCGACTTTCTCATAATTTAAGCGAATCATAAATCTCTGTATATTAGTTAGTTATTACCAATTTACCATCTTCTCATTGAACTCTTCGTCGCTGTCCATCCATAGTGCCCTGATACCACGGAAGATACCAAACAGGGCAGGAATTAGAGTCCAGCAAATAAGGACATTAAAGATTCCTCTCAGGTACTTGCGGCGATAGAACAGGTCGAGTCCAATGCAACCGCCGAAGAATGCGAATATGGCACAAGTGTATCTGCTTTTCATTTCCCTTATTTCTTTTTCAGCCAATCACTTACAGATACTTTGTCTTTGTAGAGGAACTTTTTGTATATGTCAATGAGCAAGGTGAATGGGAATGTGACAAACGAGACGAGCATCCAGAGAGATGCCATGAAATAACCATCTATATCATCGAGTTCATCCTCGTCAAAAAACCTTCTCACCTGATACGCACCGGCCACCATCCAGTACACAATAAGCAGTACAATCCAATACCAAGCCATAGTTCCCTAGTTTTTTCGTTTAAAAATGAGCCATGCGATGAACATACAGGCAAGGACAAAAAGCACAATCGCCGTAGGAATCCAGATAGGAGCGAGAACCCACCACCAGGACCAATCAATCACTCCGATAATCCTGAGCACAATGAATACAATGGCCAGAAGTCCGCAGAAGCCAATCCCCTTAGATGAGGAGCTGTTGTTGATGTAAGTTGACATAATTCTTCTTATATTTTTTAAAGGTTAATAACCACCACCTTGTATTGCAAATTTCGTGCCAAACTATTTCTGTGCCTTTTCGTTCAACACTTCTACATCGTGCTTGAGGCTTGCATACTGCCCCGGCCACCAAGTAGTGTAATCGGAATCCTCAAACTCTCCATAAATGACTGCCGACTGATGCGTCCAATCGTCCAATTCCGTATCAAACACACGATATTTCAGTTCGCATTTTGTTCCACCGATATTGACATTCCCTGCGCCCTTGCTTCTCCGATAGTCAATGGTAACGATATAACGGGGATGAAGCTGGTCAAGCACTTCATGTACCTTTTTAAGAATGTTGTCCTGTGTGAGTTTAATTCTCCGTGCCATAGTTGTCTTTTTTAGTATATTCCTTTAAATGTTTTTCAAATTCGTCAAATGTACGCTTCTGAAATGCCTCTTTCGATTCTCCCGGTAGGTTTTCCATCAGTTTTTTTGCCATACGCTTGGAGTAGTATCTGTTAGTTCCGTGTAGTACGATTTCATCATCGCGAGTAACAAAGCAATGTCTGTTTGAAAACCCATCGACACACGCCTTGCAAACCTCATTACCATCATTATCCCTGAGGGCGAAAACGGTTAGTATATCTGATTGTCTGACAAACTCAAAGTTATCAGCATTCTTATAAACTCTTCTCCAATCACGCGTATCAATGAGTATGCCGCTTCCTATGATGACGCACACACTGATAAAAACCACAAAAAAGGCAGTGAAGAAGATAAATGTCGGGTCTACTTTTCTCATATCTTTTATTTTTTTTTAGTTACGCCTGAGATATTGCAAATTTCGTGCCAAACTTATTCCGCCGTTTCGATATCATCCCACTTTACCAAGACACATAGTGAAGAGTTGGGTAAATGTACTTTCACCCGTTGTTCATTATCGTAGAAGATAGGCTCCCCGTAATATGGAACGCCTCTCCTCCAGTCATATATGTCCCTGTTTAGTTTGACTTTCATTTGCTTTCGTTTTTTTTCCTCATTACATAACAACAATCGTGCCAAACTATTTCTTCTTGCTATCTATTTGATTGTTTTATTCTTTCGTCTGTTTCGTGTGGAGCATTGATTTCAAATCCGCGTATTCAAAATCTTCCTCATATTTCCAATAAGTCTGAAAGCGAACCGGTGAATCTGGGTATTTTCTGACACTACGTCCGTGTAAATATTTATCGTTGCTTTTTATCTTGATTGAGCCATCATCCATTCTTACGATTGTTCCCTTTCCTTTTTTGCAAGTACCCCTACATTCTTTTGCTGTTCCGTAGTCTGGGTGGAATAGACAATACACATCATCTCCGATTTTATGCCCTGTCAATTCCAAAAATTTCTCCTGCCAAGCTATGTCGCAACGAAGTATTATATCCTTTTCTTCCATACTTACTCGATGTAGTTATCATATATCATAATTTCTACCGCCCTCGTCTTCTTGTTCACGGACACCACATAACTAAACTCCTCATCCTCAGGCGTTTCCCATCCGACTACCTCACCATCCTCAGTCTTAGTCAGGGGAATCTGTTCATTCAATTTAAGGAGTTCATCAGCGAATTGTCCCGCCCATGTCATATTGATTATATGCTCAGCATCTTCTCCCATTCTATTGCTTGCCCTTGCTACGGTAACCTTCATACTCTCATTTGTTTTGCTGATTAAATATACAAAAAATATTAGGGAAAAACAAATGTTAGCGCATATTTATCTATGTTATGAGTAGAATTATTAACATACAAAGTGCCGTTACCGTTAATCCAACATCGTATAGTGATAACACATTTGGTTCGTCATATTATCAAAATTTGGATAATGGTTTAGCTTCGTCTGCAAACACAAATTACGCACGATTCACAATGCGTAATACAAGTTATCACATTTATTATGATTTTCCTTCATTGTCGGATATTCCAAATCAAGCAACCATCAATTCAGTGTCTTGTACAGTAAAAGGGCGTGTTTCAAATCAATCTTATTATCCTTCAGTACAATTATATGCAAATACAACAGCAAAGGGCAGTGCAAGTAATATAACAAGTACATCAACATCAAATACTGTAAGTTTAAATACTGGTACTTGGACTTTATCAGAATTGTCTAATGTTAGATTGTATATTAAATGTGTTACTTCGCAAACAAATCAAAGCAGATATTTTTACTTTTATGGTGCAACATTAACGGTTAATTATACGGTTTCCGGTACTGTTTATGAAATAACTGCTACAAGTGATACTTCTTTAGCAACAGTAAAACCATCATCACAAGAACTTTTTGAAGGTGAAAACACTACTATAATCATTGATACTAATAGTATTGGTGATATTGTCGTTGAAGATAATGGCGTTGATATTACTGACCAATTAGTTGTAAAACAAGGAGGAGGAGTAACTATTGATGCGGTTCCAGAAGATAATTACACTACGGATTTTAGTAGTAATGGTGCGGCATTTTACAATCAATCAAATACTGGCACATCATCTATTGCAAGATTGCTTGATTGTATCGGTTATTCCGCTGAGTCGCCAAATATGACTAATGCATCCAGTACTCAAAGATGGACATATGTAAAAGATGGTAACAATAATACATCAACAGGATGGATAAATTATAAATTTGACTTTAGCGATATACCTTTATATGCTACAATTATTTCAGTTAATGTAAAATGTTATGGCGCAAGAGAAAGTAGTTCAACATCTTCACAATATAAAGCAACAATTGACTTATATGCAAACGACACATTAAAAGCAACACAAGAAATTACTTCAACAACTAATAGTATCGTAACAGTTGCAAACCCAGGAACTTGGACAAGAGATGAACTACAAGATGCAACATTTAGGTTTACTGTTGCATATTATGGCGGTTGGATTGGTGGTATAAGTTGGACGGTTGTTTATAAAGTTTCGGAAAGTGATTATTATTATGAATATACACTTTCTTCAATTTCCGCTGACCATAATATTGTTGTCTCAGAGGAAATAATTATCCCACCAGAGGAAGATGAAACAAAGACATATTTCCCTATTACCATTTCGTCAATTAACGCAATAACAACACCAGACAAAGGTACAACAAGGGTTGAAAGTGGAACAAGTCAGACAATAACAATAGTTCCGACTGACCCGCAATTAACTTTGGTTTTAGATAATGGCGTAGATGTAAGTTCACAATTAGTTGCTCACGGTGGTGCTGTTCCTACATCGGCTTTAACTACGGTTCAGGGAGCATCATATGGATTTACTTTGAACAGCAGCACGGGATATTATGTGTCAGATAATAACGGAATTGATAAGTCAGCAGCGCTTTGCAAAGTTGATTTTGATTTACCTGTCAGATGCTTGGTCACTATTCAATTCATAAATTACGCAGAGGCTACTTATGACTTCGGTGTGTTCGGAAATGTAGATGTACCGCTTACCACAAATTATTATGCTGCTGGGTCTGGCGGCGCAACTATTACAGATAGCAGTTATAAATTGGCCTGTAACACATCTACGTATAATACATCCACGCCGCAGACAATAACGTATGAAATAGAAGCCGGAGAACATTCAATCTACATAAAGTATTCTAAAGATGATGCAACGAGTTCAAACAATGATACACTTCAATTTAGAGTGACAAACATTGAACCGCTTGAAACTAATTTATATTATACATACGATTTAAACAACATAGACCAGAGTCATTCGTTGATATTTATCTTCGGTGATGTTACTTATTATTTCGTAACCTCAACGACAAACAGCGAGGCGAAACTATACCCTAACGGACAGATGGTTCAGCTTCCGGGGGATGATTACCGTTTAACAATTGTTCCCGAAAATCCGACAGACAGTATTTCAATAACCGATAACGGAACGGATGTCACCGGAAACCTTGAGCGTAAGGAAGTTGAAACCGAGAAGGAAGGACAGACGATTGTAGCAGTCAATTACATTTATAGATTGACAAACATACAGGCATCACACACGCTTAATATCGTATCTTCCACCAACAACTCCCTATATTTAAAAATCAATGGTGTATGGACGTTGGTTAGAAGTGTCTATAAGAAAACGTTTAACGACAAAGAGGGCGATTACGTATGGGAAAAGCAGGAGATTAGTGATGACTTGTTTGATTCCGGGACAATATACGTTGGAAATCACTAAAAATGGACAAAAAATCAGCGAACCCTAAAAAAGAATCGCTGATATATCTTTAAAAAGATACGATATTGACTTACAAAATTTAAGGTAAAATAAAATGTTACCAAATATATTTACATTTTGCCCCGTTGTAGAAACGCCTATTTCCATATCTTACTTCGGCAGCAATTTTAGGAAACTCGTTGTAGAACTTACACCACTCCTGCTTACTTCTTTTAAGTGACGGTACTCTAACTCTAAACGCGCCAAATGCACTACCCTTATGCTCACGGTTAAACCAATTACGCTCTTCTGTCTTTGGCATAATTAGAGCGGGGTTCATAGACTTATGCATGCCGTTAGCAGTGAAATCGGAGTCAGGTGCTTTCAACTTTTCTTCAATTGGCAACTTTAACCACGTATATTCATCATTTGGTCCGTATCCTTCGTTATCTTCATCAATGTCTTCAAACCACTTAATGAGGTTATTCTGTTCTTTGACATACTCCCGATAAACCTCTTCTGTGTGGTTTTTATGTATTGAATTTGGGGCATCATTATCTTTATGGTGATGCACGTTTCTATTATATGTCATAATTGTTGTTTTTCAATTCTTCTTCTAAATCATAACTACTTCTACAGTCTGGTGTACCGTCATCTACATACAAAAATGTTCCAAAATACTCTCCATCGATTATGTTCCTATCATATCCATTTTCATCGAAACCAACAGGTAATCCATCAAAAGAAACTATAATCTTGCATTTCTCGGTATCTCCACAGTCATTATCCCACGTTATCAATTTACCTTTATTTCTTTTGTAATCATAAAGTGTAAATTTGCCAGAATCAACATAAGGTATATCAAATTTGTGAAATTCTCTAATCATTATAGTTTTTTGTTGTCTTTAATACATTGGTAAATATTCCACAGGTATTCGGTCGACAGTTTTCCAAGTTTTTCGCGATTCCACTGCCATCCGGTAATTCCCCATTGTGTTCCTGTAAAATTACCCATACGTTTACGAACAAAAAAGTTTGACTGTTCATAACTTGGATTAATACCGGCCACAAGGTTTATAACGTCATCATGTGTGAGTTCAACCGTTATATTTCTTTTTTCGTCCATATTGATAAACTTTTTTTTCAATAGGCTATTTGCAAAAAACGTGCCAAACAATCTCTTTTGGCATCTATTTAATTGTTTTATTCTTCCGTCTATTTTGTATGGAGCATTAAACTGGGAGAAAAACAAAGATTATGAGATATTTATTATTATAATATGTTTAGAAATGAGGAAGGAACCGATAACTGTACTTTGGCTTGATGATATGAGAGACCCGGTGAAATACCTTAAGAAAAAGGTTAGCAAAGATTCTGGTGCTCTTTATAATAACATACAATTTTATACGAACTTCTTAAAAAGATATGACCCTGAATTCGTATGGGTAAAGACTTTTGATGAGTTTGCAAAATACATAATTGACAATGGGCTTCCTGATTTTATTTCCTTTGACTACGACCTTGGAAAAGGATTAAAGAAAGGTGCTGAATGTGCTGCTTGGTTAAAACAATATTGTATGGAGAACGGACTTAATTTGCCTAAGTTCTACGCCCATTCAGCAAATCCGAACGGAAGAGCCGAGATATATGCTACTCTTTCTGAAAATAAAATAGTTGTTCCTATAACAGAACAAGACATTAAATATATGGTTTCTTCTGCCATTGAAAAACTTTTGCGTGAGGATGTATTTGCTAATAGAGCAACTATCCGTGGGAGAAAAAATAAGAGCGTTAACCTCACATATCAAAAACATACAGGATATAACAAAGGGAATCTGTCTTCCGCCGATATGCTTGGTACGGAAAAAATGGACCGAAGCAATGAGGACACTTATAAGATAATGCTCAAGGGTGGAATATGGTCTTATAACATAACGTCAATCCGAGGTGAGGAAGTAATGCATTTTTTCAAAGAAAGGTATGCAAAAGAAAGAAAGGCTATCACTCTGCGGGCTAAAGGGGTTGATTATGAGCTTGGTATGGAAGATGATGAATTCAATGAGTTTATGCAAGTTTTTAAAGCAAAGGTTAGTAGAGTTGTCAATCATTGTATAAAACAATTCAAAGCAGAAAACAAAGAATTCAAACCAACCAAAGTTTCCATTTATCCTGTGCCGTCAAGGGAAGAATTCAACCGGAAAATGGCTGAAGAAATCTCTAAAATGACGCTCGGTGAACTTCCAGTACAGGTGATTGACCAAGATATGCTTAAAAAAGATTTACGTAATCTTCAAAAGGACGAGGATTTCATCAATAAGAATAAAGAATTTTTTAATGGGAAAATCGGGAAAGACTCAGAAGAAGGAGTTTTTAGTAAACCGGTTATAACGCACCTTGAGGATGATATACGCAAGTTTGGGGCATACAATCAAGCAATAAAATGTGTTAGAGTTGTTAATGTTGCCTTTGGAAAGATAAAGTCTGCTTGGAACAACTACAAAACAAACAAAAGTGAAACAACATTGTACACACTGTCTCGGGCATATACGATATACTATGATGCATTGAAGGCTTGTACAAATTTGGTGTCCTATAAAAACTTTGCAAGAAACGATGGAGAGGATGCAAACCTAAAAATGGACACAATAGCAAAAGCCATTAAATATACGAAAGGACCATCAGTTGAAGATAGGTCTAAAAAAATATGGTCTCTTGTCGAACCCATCATTGGTGATAGGATTTCCCCATCAACCGGTAAGCCGTATAAAATGGTAGATATCTATGAGTGGCAACCGAGTAAGTTCCAAATAAAGAACCTATCGAACGGAGAAAGAATGGGGCTTAAAGGTTATTACAACGCAAATGAAGACGACAGACTAGTACAGAGAGAACTTGAAAGAATAAAAGGTGGTGTCTTTGTAATTTTTGATGATAATCTGTCTGGTGGTGCCACATTAAGTGATATTTGTTATCAATGTAAAGAACTTGGTATTCAATACATTATACCGATTACATTTGGAAAGATGGATGAAAAGTGGTCAATGAATATGATACCGCTTTCACAACCAACAAACGATGAAGGAGAATACGGTAAGTTCAATTATTAGTCGTCATGTTCAATTATCTCTACACCATCGATAGTTGTTTCAAGATGTAGTTTTGCCTTATTTTTCTTGACGACAAAGTATGTTACGTCAAAGTCGGTGATGAACTCCCCATATTCTTCTTTGAACACGTATTTTCCTTCAGCACTACCGGAATAAGAGCCTCTGTCCCAAAGTGCCATAATAGCCACATCTTCGCCAAATATGTCTCGGATAACGTCAACGGCCACGGATTTACCTCTTTCTGGTATGTCAAGGTAATGTGGAGAGTTTGTACAGTATAAATCATAACTATTGACCTGAAACCACTCTTTATTATCCTCTATAACGAAATAAAGCTTTCCGTTTTCCGTGTCATCTCTATAATCCTTAACAACAACCTCATAGAGTTTGCCTTTACCAAGGTGTTCAGTAATGTCATTTTTTACTTTACTAAATAAAGATTCGTCTTTGTTTGCCATATTCTGTTTATTTTTATTGTTATATGGTGGATATATGCAAAAATTGTGCCATAAATAATAAAAAAGACACTCATTATTTAGTGATGGTGTCTTTATCTTTATTCATGTCTTGCCATATGGGGTCATCGTCAAATAAGGTCTTCTC
>JAEEGL013855014.1_pt1 | contig 30122 bp, 15 predicted proteins | sample 9134231 | NCBI WGS metagenome assembly JAEEGL01 (sample SAMN16246548, study PRJNA631951) | gut metagenome | biome: gut microbiome; feature: rumen; material: fiber-attached | host: Bos | place: Iran: Karaj | collected 2018-10 | reverse complement strand
TGTCCTGCGGGACCTTGCTCACCGCGCTCGCCCTGCGGACCCTGTTCACCCTGCGGGCCTTGCGGACCGGCGGGGCCTTGCAGCGCCTGGATGTAAGAAGTGTCGGAGGTCAGCAGTTGGGCGACTTCCTGAGCAGAAGCGCCATCTTGTCCTGCGGGACCTTGCTCACCGCGCTCGCCCTGCGGACCCTGTTCACCCTGCGGGCCTTGCGGACCGGCGGGGCCTTGCACATTGTTCATGAAAGTGGTGTCGGAAGTGAGTTGTTGGATGATCTCCTGTGCGGAAGCGCCATCTTGACCATTTTGACCGGCGGGACCTTCCGGACCTTGCGGACCGACCGGGCCTTGCGGACCTTGGAGCGCGTTGACGTAGGTGGTGTCGGAGGTCAGTAACTGGGCAACTTCAGTTGCGGTAACTTGTTGCGGAAGAACGACATATCCGCCATTCGTCAGGAAAATGGTGTCGCCGTTTATGCTCAAGAACTGGTATGCTTGTTGTTCGGTGATGTATTGGGCGTCGTTTTCAAATGTACTGACGGGGATATTGGAGTGCTCGATCAAAGAGTCCAGACCACTCAAATCGACGCTGCCGGCATGGAGGGCGTAGGGGACGCTCAGCAGTTGCTGCACGCCTTCAATGGAGTAGTTCATCCCACCGTCGGGGTCGATTTCCGTCTTCAGATAGTACGGTCCCATGCCCCACGGGATGAGTGAGAATGCTCCTGCTACCGGGTTGCCGCCGCCAATCTCCAAGGTCATTAAGCCGTTGGCGTTGGTGGTGGTTTCGTGCGTCTCTATATAGACGGCCGCTCCGTTGGGGCTTCCTTGCAGGATGGATACCTGCACGCCCACCGCATGATCAGTAAGCAATGTGTTGTTGGCGTCTCGGAGCACCGCTTGATAACTCATCAATTGCGGGGCCTGTGCTAAGACGCTCGTCAGCGCGACGTGCATCAGTGCGAAGAGAATAAGTAGTCCTTTCTTCATATCTAAATTTTTTTATGTTATAATTTTCTTGATGGAAATTCGTCAATCTTATTTCGAGGGCAGGGTTACGTTGGCCGGTTTGGATCTCTGGGAACGTTTGCCTGTGCCGAGGAACATCTGGAAGGTGTAGGAGACCTTTTGTCCAGGTTTGACGGAGTAGTCGGTGTAGGTGTTCTCGCCGCGTTGGAAACTGGTGATCGCGTAGGCCGGCTCTCCATCGACGGATTTGTATATGACGCCGTAATAACTGCGTTTTGAGGTGTATTCGTAGGTGAAATCCAATTTAACGGCGGCTTTGTTCTTGGTCAGCGTCGCCTTCAGCGTCATCGGGATCTCCACCACGGAGGCGCCGCGGAAGCGCACGGTCGTCTGCCCCGTCTTGCCGGAGGATTTCTTGCTGTCGTCCAGCACCTCGATGCAGTAGTTGTAGTTCTTGGCCGACGGTTCGGGGTAGTCGGTGAACACGATCGGCTCTTCCGGTTTCAGTTCGTCGGGCTTGATGATGCGGATGCACTTCCACTGTTTCTCGTTGTCGAACTTGCGGTAGATATAGTAGTATGCCACGTCTTCGGAGGTGCTTTGCAGCCAAGTGAAAGTCACGGATTCGTTGGTCTGGGTATAGTCCTGAAGCACGGCGATGCCGGGCGGGATGATGTCGGGGACGGGCACGGCCAGTGTGTCGGAGGGCTGGGAGAAGTTGTGGCTGTTGTCTTCGGCCACGACATAGAAATAGACGTTCTTGGTCAGCGTGTTGCGGCTGAGGGTGTCCGTATATACCGTATCCTCGATGCGGCGGCCTTTTTTCTGGATGAAGTCGTGGTCGAGTTGGTTGGCGAAATAGACGCGGTAGCCCAAGATGTCCTTTTCCGGGTTGGGACTCCACTCCATGTAGAGCGCACCCAAGGTGTCGATGATGGCGGCGACGCCGGTCGGCGGGGTGGGGGGGACGTCATCCTCGATGTTGTTGATTTGCGACTGCGAGAAGGAGTAGTTGTTGTGGTGGTCAACGGCGAACACGCGGTAGTAGCCGCGTCCGCGGTCGTGGGCTTTCTTATCCACCCACTGCCGCGTCTTGGGCGGGAGCAGGTCGGTGACCTTGTCCCACGGACCGGCCGGGTTGTCGGAGAAGGTGACGACGAAGCCCTTGAGATCCTCGTCCTGGTAGTCCATGAACCAGTCGAGGGTGCAGACGGTGTTGTCTTCGGGCACGATGGCGTCGAGGACGGGCACGGTGGGCGCAATGAAGTCCTCCATCTCGAAGGGCTCCGACTTGCGTTCGGGGGCGTAATCGCCGAATGCGTCGAAAGCCCTGACACGGTACAAGAACTTGGCGTTCAGCGGGAGGGAGTCGATGAGGCCTACGTTGTCAACCAGCAGATTGGCGATGTCTTCGCCCAGAACCTCGAAGGTCTCCTGGTCGGGCTGGTAGCCGTAGATGGGGGAGACGTTGATGGCTTCCCAATGCCTTCCGTTATCGCTGCTGCGTTCCAGGTAGTAGCCCGACAGCCGGTTCTTCTCCCAATAGACGAAGACGGTGAAGGGGGTGTTCTGGAAGAAGTTGATTTCGGGAATCTGCTCCTCGTAACTGCGGACGAAGGGGGTGCAGAGGACATCAACTAATTTCACGGGGGTGGCGGCCATCTCTTCCGGCACGAGGCATTCCACGCGGTAGGTGTAGGTGGCTCCTTTCTTGACGTCGCGGTCCACGTAGCGGAGACCGAGCGCGTCGGCGGCGTCGGTGCTCATCTCAGCCGCCATGTAGGCCATGGCCTGGCGTTGGGTCTGCTCCTGCTCGCGGCGGAAGACATAGTTGGCGAAGCCCTCCTCTTCCGGCGATACGTCATAGTGGACGGGGCCGTACAGCGCCTGCGCCGCCGCGCCCACGTACAGGTTGGAGGAGTCGTAGCGCGCCATCATCTCGTCCAAGGTCATCGCCTTGATGGGCTTGGGGTTGAGGACCTTCGTGAAGACGGTGTCGTTCTCCTTGATCTCTTCCTGATTCTTCTCGCGGATGATGTTCCAGCCGTAGTAGTTGGCGGAGAGCCAGACGCCGGCGTTCTGGGGCGCCCAGCGCAGCACGACGCTGTCGCCATAACTGCGCGCGACTACGATGAAGTCATAAATGGGCATCTCGTAATCGGAGGATGATGTGTCTATCGACGCGGTCGGCGCCGTGGGATCCTCTTGTGCCCGCAGTCCGTTGACATTCATCATGCAAAAAGCAATGCAGAATGCACAGGTGATGGTTGTGAGAAGTTTATTCATTGTTTGATCTTTTTATACATGATGAGACATTAGTAGTTGAATCCGGTGGCGTCAGTGCTCGACTTCATTTCGAGTTTGCCGCACGACTTCAGTCTCGACTCGAGGGTCGTGTTCTTGATCGGAATGGTGTAGTAGCAGCTCCTCGGCGTGAATTGGGCGTTCGGGAAGAAGATCTTGGAACTCTGCACCTCGCCCAATTTGACGGACTTGGCGATCTTCATCAGGTTGGACTCGAAGTTGCTCTCCTGTGAGGTGAGGTAATAGACCACGAGGTTGTTGTTGATGTTGCTCCCGATGGAACTGGACAGGTCGGTGTTGTACCAGGATCCGAATGTGTTGCTTTGCGTCGTGTAGTATTTGTGCTTGCCTTTTTCGGCTTGGTTGTCGAGGGTGTTGTAGTATTTGGTGGAGGATTTGTAGAAGTAGAAATCCCTGTCGAAGCCATGGCCGCCGCGGTCGAGGCACTGTGCAGAGGAATTGAACCAGTACTTGGCCCACATGGCATCCTTTAAATCCAAATAGTTGGTATAAATGAAGTCCTCGTTCTTGTTGTAGAAATAGACGGTTCTTCCGTCGCTGATCTTGTATCCTTTTTTCTCTCCGTAGAATACGGCATCCAGGGCGGTCATGTAATGGGTCACAATGTAGATTTCGGGGATGTCGAACGGGAAACTGCTATGGGAGAAACGGGCGTTCTTATACTTGCTGGAGTAGAAATCCTTGAAGAAATCGACCTTGTGGCTCCATCCGCGGCCGTTGAAGGCGGCGGCATGTTGCTCGTTGCGCTGCATGAAGTCGTGGAACTTCTTGATGTCATCGACGATGGCGGGGGTCGCATAGTCGGTGATGGTCACCGTCCGGATGACGTTCCCTTGGCTGAGTGCGAGCCGGGAGGCGTATTGGGGGTCGAAGTATTTGTCATCCATCGGCTCGATCTCCATCGTGCTGGAGAACTCCAACAGACTGGGTACATCGACCGTGGTCGGATGGTAGCCGTTGGCTGTGCATTGCGTGTAGGAGGTGCCACCCTTGATGCGCAGGTCGATGCGGGAGAAGGAGGCACTGTAGTTGGATACGAAGCCCCTCTTGAGAATGCTGGAGAGTTCCGACCGCAGGGAGTAGTCGGAAACGGAGATGGACGGATTGGACACATAATCGCACTCTCCACTGTTGTCGGTGTGGCGGTACAACAGCAGCGGCGTGTTCTTGAAGTCGTTCTCCATGTTGATGAAGTTCTGGAAATAACGGGCGTGCATCTGGTGCAGGGCGTCGGAGTTGTCGCGGATGCCGAGATAAAAGCGCGGCGGCAGGGTACACTGGGTGTTGTAGAGTGCCGCGTTCTGCGGGTCATAGGGTACAAATACCCAATAGTCGTCGTCGTTGCCTCTCCATTTCACCGTGATGTTGCTGGTGCCGTTCACCTGCACCGTGCCTCCACGGACATCCTCCGCTAATTTGTCCAAGTTGCAGGCATCCTTGCCGTAGGTGTAGCAGCCTTTTGAGAACCTGCGGGAGAAGTATTCGGCGTAGGTGCTGTAGTTGAAGTCGGTGAACCAGATCCATTCATAGATGCAGTCGCCTACGGAGGAGGCCACCTTGTAACTCTGTTTCAACTGCGTGCGCAGGTAGGTCATCGAGTCCTTGCCGTCGGAGTGCTTGCTTTCGTAGATCTCCTCGTACTGCTGGTTCATGATGTTGATCTTCTTGCCGCCTTTGTTGCTGTTGTGGGCATTCTGTGCGGCATTGTAGGTGGAGTTGGAGATGCGTTGCGAGACCTCCTTCTTCTGTTCGGAAGCGGCCTTGTTGGCGGCCTCCATCGCGCTCTGGTATGCGCCCTTGCCCACCAAGAGGAACTTCAACTTGTGCGGACCGAAGCCGGCGTGGCCGTATTCCGTCTTGGGCAATTTCACTTTCACATACGGGATGTCGGCGTTCGGATAGTAGGTGTAGCTGCATTCGTTGACCTCGCCGGCATCGCCGTTGTATTTCAACAGGTAGATCTTCAACTCCTTGCCGTTGTTGCTGAGCGAGGTCTTGTCGAAGATGTCGTCTCTGCGTTTGTAGAGGTAGAGCATGGCGTAGGGCGTCGTGTTGCTGCCGGAGCCGCTGTGGACGTATTCCATGCTGGGGAAGATCTTTTCTCCATTGTACGGCCAGGAATATACCACCATGTTGTTCAAGGTGTTGCCCACGGGCTTGGTCTGGAAATAGACCGTCGTGTCCTTCTTGTACTCCTTGACGATCTTCTTGCCGCTGTTTTCGTCGAAGAAGGTCGGGTCGAACCAGTCGTAGTACGAGGTGGAACTGCTCTTCATGGAGCCCTTGTTGGATCCGGACACGTAGTAGGGCCAGTCTTTTTTCGCGGTGTTGTTGACGGATTTCAACTCTTTGCTCGGCACGGTCTTCCTCCATTCGAAACCGCGGGCCTCGAGGTAGAGTTTGTTGTAGCAGTTCTCGACGAATCCTCCCTCCTGCGTCTCGAAGAAGATGGAGTTGGCGTCGTCACGGCCTTGGTAGAACTTCAGGGTCTCTAAGTTGGTCGTGTTGGTGTAACTGCCGGAGGCACCGGTGCGTTTTTGGTATTTCACCTTGTTTTCGATCAGGGTGAAGTAGAACTTGCGGGCGTTCTTGCCGTCGTTGTCGGCTAAATAGACTTCACGGTCCCACGGCATGTTGGAGACGATGACGCCCACCTGCAGCGGTGACTGCTTGTTGCTGCTGAGTTTGGCTGCGGCCTCGGTTTCGAAGCCCGGGGTCACCGACTGGAAGAGTTTCACGTTGGCCAACGGGTCGCCGGCGCCAGGCACGCACACGTCGCCCACCTTGAAGTCAATGCTGGTGCTGAACTTCAGCAGGCCGTTGAGCATGCTGACCTTGAAGCGGAGCATGCCATAAGCGTACGACGGGTTCGGGCCACCGCCCTGCAGCAGGGCGCCGATGCCCGCGCTGAACAGGGAGATCTCGCCTTTCCAGAAGCCGAGGTTGATCTTCAGGCCGACGTCACCCTGCAATGCCGCATAGACCCGCCCCAGCGCATAGAAGTTGTGCTTGCCGATCTGGGAGTGGCCGGGACAGCCCTGGCCGGAGACGTCGAGCAGCGCCACGTCGAAACCGAGGTCGGCCTTGACATGCACGTACAGGAAGAAGTCGAGTTTCAACTCCGCGTGGAAGGTGGAGCCCATGCAGAAACCGCCACCCTTGTCGATGGCCAGCCAGTCGTTGTTCTTGATCTTTCTCGCGTTCTTGACGCCCTCATCGTCGGTATCCATCTTCTTGTCGTCGTCTTCTATACCGAAGAACTTCTGCAAATCGCTGCTGAGGGGCGGCATCTGGTAGGCAAAGGCGTTGCCGGTCTGCATGTAGAAGGTGAACTCCGCGTTGGCGGAACAGACCACCATGTCAAGTTTCGCGGCCAACTGCACGCGTTCGGAGTATTTGGGCTTGCCGATGGCAAAGTACCAGTCGGTGCTGCCTGCCTTGTGAGAGTCCACTTTCTTTCGGTAGTGCTTCAACTCGAAGTCGATGGGCACGCTGGCCGTGACGCTGAAGGAGGGTCTTCCGCCGTTCTGCTCGGAAGCTGCCGCCGCGTTGTCGCGGTCGCCGGCGTTGTGGGTGCCGAGGCCGGAGGGCTTGAATCCATCCAGCACCTTGGTCACGTTCGCACTGGTGAGCAGGGAGGTGCCGCTATGGATGCCCGACAACGTGCTGCCGAAGACCGAGGAACTGGCGCCCTCCAGCAACTTGGAGAGGTTGATGTCGGCCTTGACGGCAATGGAGAGGCGGAAGTAGTCGTATTCTTGGGTGCGCTCATAGCCCATGATGGCTTTGGCGCGGACGAGCGGGGAGGAGTTGTTGCTGCCGTCGCCAGGCGTCTTCGACTTGTCCATCTTGCTCAACACGTATGCGTTGGCATCGATGAAGATGCCGGAGAAGTGCTTGTTGGAGATGCGTAGGGAGATGGTTCCGTCGGCGTTCATGGTGTTCTCTTGACCCGTCAGGACGAGACTGATGCCGGCGTTGGCCACCCAACTGTTCTTGGAGGGCTCGAACTCCATGCCCGATTCCTGGGTCTTGTCCTCATTGGTGTTCTTGTCCGCCACCTTCAGCAACGAAACGGCGCTGTAACTCGGGTCGGAGAGACTCTTTTTCGCCTTCATGTTGTAGCAGAAGCCGCCGGAGAAGCCGTTGATGCTGACTGCGCCCAGCGGGATGCCGCCGGGGAACTTGCACGCGCCGTCGAAGTACCACCAGGTGTATTTGTTCGAACCGGTTCCTTTCGAGCCGAAGCCGCACTTCATCGACAAGGTGACTTTGCTCATCAGCGTCACGGTGAGGTTGCCGCCGAAGCCGTCGCCCATCTTCTCACTGGTGCTCTTGTCGAAGAAGTCGAGCGAGCCGTCCAACGTAAACACCTCGAAGTCAATCTTGTCGAAGGAGATGGACTCCAACTTGCCATCCACCTTCTCCACATGGAATTTGTTGCCCGGATCCACGATGCCCCAGATGGAGAATCCACAACTGGCGCCGAGGTCGGTGCCTTCCGTGGCGAACTTGACCTGTCCGCCCACGGAGAAACCGAGTTTCAGGTTCTTCTTCTCAAAGCCGACAATAGGTTCGAACTTGGTGAGACTGAAGGTGAAGCCGCCGAAGGAGACCGAGCCGATGGGCTCGCCTTTGGCATCCGTCTGCAAGCCGTTGCCGTCGGAGGCCGGGCCGCCGATGGTCTTCTGCGGCGAGGCGAACGACCAGTGGCCGATGGTGAACTCGAACTTCTCACACTTGGCCGTGCCCTCCGGAACCTTGCCGCTCATGTTGTAGTTGCGCATACCCATGCCCTCGAACTTCGCCAGCGGACAGTTGATGGGAATGCCGATCTGCTTGAAGTTCACGTTGATCTTGCCGTTCATGGTCAGATCGATGCGGGTGTCGGGATCCTTGTATATCTTCTTGATTTTGAAATAGGAGGACTTGTTGTCGAAATCGACAGAGGCGATCCACATGTCGAGTTTCAGGGAGTCGGAGGGACAGGAGATGCTGAACTCCAAGCTGTCGGCGCCGATGCTGCAGGTATAGGCGAAGCCGCCGCTGAACAACGGGATGCCGAACCCGCCCTTGATGAGGCCGTGTTTGTACTTGTTCTTCTCGAATTTCACGCTGATGGTGTCGAGGGAGAATGCCCAGCCGCCGCCCTTGTCGGTCTCGGCCTTGATGATGTCGCGTACGAAGAGTTCCGCGGTGAAGCCGTCGTGGTCGATGAGCAACTGTTTGGCACCGAAGTTGATGCGGCTGCCAGGATAACTGTAGTGGACGGAGTCGGTGATGGTGCCGTTGATGCCGTGCGTGTAGGTGACGACGGAGTCCTTGTTCTGCTTGTCCTCCGGAACGAAGGTGTTGCTGATTTCATCGGAAAGGAAGACGGTCATCTCATCCCAATAGAATCCCTGCCACTCCTTGTTGGCCTTGGCTAATGCGGCCTTGGCATCTTTCAGTTTCTTCTTGTCTTCGTCAGTCTGTTTTTCTTTGTCCTTCTGCTCTTTTTCAATGGCAGCGAGGGTGGCCTCCTCCGGAAAATACGACTTCGGGAAGGTGATCTCCTTGGGGGTCTCCTTGGAGGAGTGGTCGTAGAAGATGCCCTTGCCCGTGGGGACGAAGGTAAAACGGTCGCAGTCGGCGATGGCGAACGGGTCCATCGTGATCTTGGCGATCCAGTCGTCCCAGTCGCGGATCTTGGCTAACAGGTCGGCCTTGACGACCTTGCCCTTGCGCGGGGTGCCGTCGGACTCGATGCCCATCACGTCGTTGGGATCCATGTCGAACTGGATCTCGGCCATCATGTAGTTCAACTTGCCGGTATCGACGATGATGACCGTGCCGTCCTTCGGGTCGGCGAACTTGGAGGATTTCTTGAACCGCATCTTGTAGCCGTCGTTCAAGGTGATCTCGTAGTCACGTCCCATGTAAAGCTCGATGTGCGTGCTGGAGTTGCCGAGGAATCCCTCCTGGTCCATGCAGATGTTGTTGGCTAAGAAGGGGATGTAGGCGTTGTCGCTCTGCGCCGCGAAGATGGCCCAGATGTTCATCAGGGCGGTCACGGGCGAGAAGTACATGTTGTTGATGGAGAAGACGACGTTCTCCGAGCCGGTGATCTCCTCGTCGGTGACGCTCAGCGGGAAGGTGAGCACCTCCGTCGCCATGTTCTCCCCGACGAGTGGTCCCAGAAGCCCGCCGTACTTCTTCGCGTATTTCTCCCCATATTCCTTGAATTTGTCATAATAGCCCTTGACGGTCTCGTTCTCACCCAACTTGGAGACCACGGCGTTGATGTCGTCGTTGCTCCAACTCTCCATGTCCACGTGGTTGGTGAGGGCGTCCAAATAGGTGGAGGAGTCGGTGGCGGTGCTGACGGCCGTGCCCTTGATGATCTCGTAATTCTTGTTGATCTGCACGGAGTCGAACTTGACTTTCAACCGCACATCCACGCCCAACGGATGCCAGATCACGTAGCCGTCGCCGTTATACACCTTCTTCGTCGTGTCGTATTTGACGGTCTGCATCACCAATGGGAAATTGCCCATCTTCAACTTGACCTGATGGGTGATCAAACTGTCGGCGGAGGGGGTGATGGTCTCCTTGCTCAGGTTGTCCAACGCCTTCGGGAAGCACTTGATCTTGTCATCGATGTCGGCGACGAACTCCGGCGGTGACTTCAACTTGAAGGTGGCATAATGGGAATGGCCGTTGTTCAGCAGGTTGTAGTGCGCTGAGGTGTCGCCGATCTGCTTGATCCAAACATCCACGCGGGCTAAATACTGCTTGTCCACCTTCAGTGTGTCGAACAGCAGCGAGTCGATGTACTCGGCTTCGGTGATGCTGTCCTTGGTGTAGAGCATCTTCGTCACCTGCTGCGGCTTCTTGCCCTTAGGCAGTTCGGCGACGCTCAATTTATAATAGACGGAGTCGCCGTAGTCGATGCCCGTGGCCTTTTTCCAGCGGAAACTGAAACTCTCGCGCTTCACCACCTCGGGCAACTCGGTCCAGGTGGTGTCGTCCCACGCCTTCTCCGACAAATCGACGGGGTAGGTGAACTGCGGCGGATAGACCTTGTCGAGTGCGCCGCTGTCGATGCCCCACGCGAAGACCACGTTGGACTCGTACTCGTCGGTGGCGAACTGCACCGCATTCACGATGCTGTCGTGGTTCGACGGCATGTTGTGGATGTATTCGGTGATGGTGTAGGTGGTCTTTTCATTATAGGAATAGGTAACCTCCGATTTCAGGTTCAACACATATTTGTAACCTTTGACTAGTGTGTCCGCCCAGCCCTGCGCAATCTCCATCGGGGTGGTATGGTCCAGTCCGAAGTTGGCGGCGGGCACGGTCTCGTCGATGACACGGGTCGCGATCGGCGTCACGTTCATGGAGTTGGCGATCTCGCCGCCTACATATTCATATAAGGAGGCGGTGTAAAGGGCTCGGATGACGGAGTCGCTGCGCACCGGCATCCACTGTACCTTCAGCTCATTGCCCGGTGTCAACTGATAGTAGGGGTACTCGCCATCCACGTAGGTGGCGTTGCTGTTGTCAGCGGGTACGTTGGCGGTCTCTCCCGACAGTCTGCCGGTCAGGGTGGAGATGGTTAGGCGGTCCTTGCCCGGGGCGACCATGTAGGCCTCGCGAACCTCCCGCTTGACCTCCTCACGGTTGTTGGTGACCGAGGAGGTGACCTGCCCCTGCAGGTCCTGCACGATGTTCCCCTCGCCCCATACGAAGGCGATGACTTGGCTCTTGCCCTCGTTGCTCAACTGCACCTCTGTGAGCATGTTCTTCTTCAATGTGGCCTGCACCTGCGCGGCATAGACATGCCCCCGTTGCAGGGCGAAATGACGGTTGGTCAGCGTATCGTGTTGGTAGGTGGTGCGGCTCTTGTTATCGACAGTGGCGATGGTGGGGTTGTTCTGGATGGCGTCCTGGATATTCTGGTTCCGATAGACCTCAACGATTTTTAAGGTGTAATTGAAATCGTTGACGGTCAGGCAGTTGGAAATGACACCCGTCCATGTGAAATTGATGTTGCGCTGCAAAGGAAGTACGGTGTATTGTTCGCTGTTGCGGATGTCGGAGGAGGGGGTGTTGCCGCCCAGCAGGTTGTTGGTGGGGTTGCTGTTGTTGAGGTTGCCCGCGCTGAAGCCGTTCACCGGCGAGGTGAACTCGGGTGCCGAGCCGGTGTAGCAGATGGTGAAGGTGTAGCACACCTGTTCGCCCGCCTGCACGGGGTTGGCGTCGTTTTGCCCTGTCCACTCGTATGGGGTGATGCAGAAGCGGTACTGCCCTTCGGGAAGCGTGAACACATTGCCCACCAGCTTGTTGCGATCCACATTGGTCTCGTAGGCGTTGGAGTTCAGGTTGCCGATGACCTGGTCGAAGTGGCTCCGGTTCAGCATCACGGGCGTCACCCCGACGCTGATGGGGAGCTGCGGTTGGTAATTCTTCCGCGTCCGGAGGTAGAACGACTCGCCGGTGGCCGAAAAGTCGCACGACAGGTCGATGGTGAAGAAGATCTGCTTCGTGTCCTGCGTCGTGTTGATCATCTGGATGTTGAAATACCGCGCGGGGTCATCCATGTAGCTGAACCCTGACGATGGGAACATTCTCACCTTCGGCGTGATGGTGGTCACAATCTGTGCAGAGACGTTGAGGGCCTGCAACAGCATCGCAATCAAGAGGATGGGGAGGATATGTGATCTTTTCATAGGAGTGGTGTTTTGTTCTGATGTTATTGTTTCGCGGATTTTTTCTGAAGTTTGGCGGCCTGTCGGCTCAGCTTGTTCTGGGCGCGTTCCTCCTTGGACATCTTCTTGATGACCCTGACGGCGAACGAGTATGAGTAGGAGAGAGTGAAGCGGCAGTCGAGGTTGGTGTGGACACGCTGGCCGATGATCTCGCGGTCGCTGAAGTTGCTGAGGGAGAGGTAGAGGGCGGCGGTGTGCGCCTGGTTGTAACTGAAGTTGCTGCCGATGCTGTTGCTGATGGAGAGGTTGTTGCTGGCGCCTTCGTCCTTCTGGATGTTGTACCCGAATGAGCCGTTGTAGGTCAGGTTCCAGTTCATCTTCTCTCTCTTGATGATCTTGTAACGGAGGCCGAGGTTCAGGTCGTGGGCGTTGTAGTTGGAAAAGTCGGATTTCGACAGGGAGAAGTCGTAGCCGACGTCGAACCCGAGGCGGATCTGCTCGAAGTCGATGCCGTAGCCCACGCCGGCGGTGATGGTCATCACATCGACGGGGGAGATGTACTTCTTATTCAGACATTTGTTCTGTATGAAGTTGAAGTTCAAGCTGATGGTATGGTCGTAGGCCTTTTGGAAGGAGACGGAGGGAGTCACGGCCAACGTGTGGACGATCTGGTTCATCTTCAGACTGTCGCTGAGGATGCAGGTGCCGTTGTACTGGTCCTGCTTGATGCCGTTGTAGTTGATGCCGAGGTTGAACATCTGGCCGATGGAGTTGTTCCAGTTGATGGAGTAGGTGGCGACCTGGTTCATGAACATCTGCTTCTTGTTCAGGTTGTCGCGTTGGATGTAGCCGACGGCGCTGAGGTTGGAGCGTCCCTTGAACATGGAGACGTTGAACACGGCGCCGAGACTGTGGGAGTTCTGGTTGAAGTTGGAGGCGCCGAGGGAGACGTAGTCGGGCTGCACGAACCGGTAGGTCAGACTGGCGGAGAACCCTCGGGCCATGAAGTTCATGGAGGCGTCGCCGGCGAACTTGACGACCGTAGTGTTGCAGAACGGCATCAGCCAGCGGGTGCCTTTGAGGATCTTCTGTACGGTGGCGTCGGAGGTGAAGAACTCACCGAGCGTGTCGCGGGTGTCGCTGGTGTAGATGCTGGCGCCCACGTTGGCGGTGAAGGCGAACCACTTGCCGATGGCGAAGCGTCCCGCCAAGCCGACGGCCAGGTTCTCCTTCGGCGCGATGGAGTCACGCCACTCTTCCGGCAGCGACTTGATGGCGTCGCGGGCCTTCAGGAAGTTGATGTCGATGAAGTTGCGCTCGTTGCCCACGCCGAGTTTGAGGCCGATGGCGTCGCGGCGGTACTGCGGCAGGTCCGCCTCCGGCACGTTCAAACCGAGCAGCGAGTCGGCCAGCACCTGGAAGGCGGTGCGGTCGTCGTAGCCCTTGATGCGGGTCGCCTGTTGCAGGAACCCGCCGAAGGTGCCCATGCGGAAGAGTTTCCCTTGGTACTCCACTCCCAGCCCCAGGAAAGTCAGACCAGAGTAGGTGTAGTTGGAAAAGTGCATGCTGCTGTGGCCTATGTGGAATTTCCAGTTGCGCCATGTGGGCATGAATCCCAGGTGGAACGTCGGGAGTTGCGGGTACGAAAAGGAAGTGGTGTTGTTGTTGAAATAGAACGAGATCGGCAGTTGGAAACTGTAGAACGACAGGTTCAGACTGGCGTAGATGTTGGAAGAGAACGGGGTGCTGCCCGGCGTGTTGGAGTTGTACGAGACCCCGAGGCCCGCGCCCACACTGCCGCTGATGGCGAACGGGTCTGCAGTCTTGATCTGGTTGATGCGGTCAATGATCTGGCCTTGCGCGGCCCCGATCCACAGGAAGAATGCCAGCGCAAATGCGATGCCTGTTCTGTATCGGTGTGTCGTTTCGTGACGGGATGAATTTTTCTTCATTTCGTGTGCGAATGGCATGGGTTAGCGTGTTTCGTTAGCGGCAGGCATTCAGGAGAAGGTGGGCAGAGATTGGAATCTTTTACCATCGCGTGGCATTTTTTTGCCTGATAATGAGCGTTTTGGATTAATAATTCATCGCTGCGAGAAATAGCGGAAGATGCCTTCTCACGTTATGGAAGCCGTAGAAATTTTGTTTAATGCAAAAATATAAAATATTTGGCTGACTGCTGCCAAAAAGTTATAAAAATTTATCCACAATATAACAATCTGATATACAGTATGATATAATCATTCGTCTCTGCTTCTTCAACAGCCGGCAGGATGCCGTAGCCAGGGTTTCTAATTCGGCATTCCATGTTTGCGGTCGCCCAGTTTGCTTACTCCGCACCATGGTTCATCAGAGGTGCCCTCCAGGCCGTCGCTTTTCCGAAGAGCGGCCTGCGTCCTTCCGAGCCCATCGTTATCAGGTGGATTTTCAGTCCTCTATGGACAAGACCTGCGCAGTGGCGGGGTAGTAGAAAACGGTACTGTCATGCGTGCAAAAAAAAAGAGACGGCGCATGGCACCGTCTCTTGAAAACAACCGCTTGATGGCGGGCGTTAATGGTGGTTTTTACTCTTCGGCGGAGAGTGTGGAGTCAACGAAGACGCGGGCGCTCAGCTCCTTGTCGAGGTTGTAGAGGGCGGCCGTGTCCTTGCCGATCATCTGCAGTTTGCCCAGCAGTTCCTCGGCGTTCGCCTCTTCTTCCACCTGCTCATCGACGTACCAGTTCAGGAAGTTGATGGTGGCGTAGTCGCGAATCTCGTGGGCGGTGTCCATCAACTTGTTGATCAGACTGGTGACCTTGCGCTCGTGCTCCAGCGTCTGCTTGAAGATGGCCACGCCGTCCTTCCAGTTGGTATCGACTTTCGCGATGGGCTTCAGGGTCACCTCGCCGCCGCGCTCGTGGATGTATCTGTACATCTTCATGCCGTGGGTGAACTCCTCCTGATATTGGATGTACATCCAGTTGGCGAAGCCCGGCAGGTTGTGCTGCGTGAACCATGCGGACATGCTCAGGTACAGGTAACCAGACCAGAATTCGGCATTGATCTGCTCGTTGATCTCTTTTTGCATTCTTTCGTTAATCATAATGTTGAAATTTAAAAGGTTGATATGATCATTTTGTTTAAAAACCAAGATGGCTCCGAAATGTTCTATGGGAGGAATCTTTTTTCAAAAAACGTGCAAACATACGCAAAAAATCGGGAATTTCACGTATCTTTGCAGAAATTTTTGAAATATGAAATGCAGAATCGTCAATCGTTCCGGCAATCCGCTGCCGTCGTACGCCACCGCGCTGTCGGCGGGCATGGACCTGCGGGCCGATTTGTCCGAGCCGATCGTGCTCGCCCCCTTGCAGCGCGCCCTCGTGCCCACCGGGCTTTATATCGAACTGCCTGCGGGCTATGAAGCGCAGGTGCGACCCCGCAGCGGCCTCGCCATCAAGAACGGCGTCACCGTCGCCAACAGCCCCGGCACCATCGATGCCGACTACCGAGGCGAAGTCAAGGTCGCCCTTGTCAACCTTTCCGACACCCCCTTCACAGTCAACCCGGGCGACCGCATTGCCCAGATGGTCGTCGCCCGCCACGAGACCGTCGAGTGGGAAGCCGTTGACGGACTTACCGACACCGAGCGTGGCGCGGGCGGCTTCGGCAGCACCGGCGTGCATAACTAACCTGTTAATAACCATTACCTTATAAAAATGAATATCCACTTTATCGCCATCGGTGGCAGTGCCATGCACAACCTTGCCATCGCGCTTCACCTCAAGGGTTACCACATCACCGGCTCCGATGATGAGATCTTCAATCCCGCCAAGGCCCGTTTGGAGAAATACGGACTTCTGCCGCCCGACATCGGCTGGCACCCCGAACGCATCACCCCCGACCTCGACGCCGTCATCCTCGGCATGCACGCCCGTATCGACAATCCGGAACTGCTGAAAGCCAAAGAGTTGGGACTGAAGGTCTATTCCTATCCTGAGTTCCTGTACGAGCAGAGCAAGGACAAACTCCGCATCGTTGTCGGCGGCAGCCACGGCAAGACCACCATCACCGCCATGATCCTCCATGTGCTTCAGTATCACCATGTGGATTGCGACTACATGGTGGGTGCGCAACTCGCCGGCTTCGAGGTGATGGTGCGGCTCTCGCAGTCCGCCCGCATCATGGTGATGGAGGGCGACGAGTACCTTACTTCGCCCATCGACCGACGTTCCAAATTCCACCTTTACCATCCCAATGTCGGCATCATCAGCGGCATCGCGTGGGACCACATCAACGTTTTCCCCACTTTCGACATCTACGTGGAGCAGTTCCGCATCTTCGCCGACATGGTCGATCGTACGCTCATCTACTGCGCCGACGACGAGAATGTGCGCCGGATAGGGGAGATGCCGCGGTCGGCGCGGCCGGAGCCGTACGGCGTGCACCCGCACGTCATCCGCGACGGACAGACCTTCCTGCTTACGCCTGCGGGCGAGGTGCCGATGCGCATCTTCGGCCGTCACAACATGGCCAACCTCAATGCTGCGCGTCTGGCCTGCCGCGAGGTGGGCATCACCGATGAGCAGTTCTACGAGGCCATCCAGAGTTTCGGCGGCGCCTCAAAGCGACTTGAATTGGTTTTGAAAAACGACAAAGGACTGGTGTTCAAGGACTTTGCACACTCTCCGTCGAAGTTGCGTGCCACCCTCGGTGCCGTGCGCGAGCAGTACCCCGACGCCCGCTTGGTGGCCTGCATGGAGTTGCACACCTTCAGCAGTCTGTCGGAAAACTTCCTTGCCCAGTACCGCGGGGTGATGGACGCCGCCGACGCTGCCCTCATCTTCTTCGAGCACCACGCCGTCGAACTCAAGAAACTGCCGCCCATTACCAAGGAGATGGTACACAGCGCGTTCGGGCGCGAAGACCTGGAAGTCTATACGGAGACTGAAGCCCTGCAGCAGCGGCTGATGGCGTTGCGCCAGCATGGCACCATCTACCTGCTGATGAGTTCGGGCAACTTCGGCGGCATCGTCTTCGAGGATCTGGCTGCCCGACTGCTCTCCTAATCCCTCGTGTGTGCCATCCGGATGTCGAACTCATCCTTCTTCTGATCGGAGATGTAGAACGGTGTGCGGATGCCGTTGAGGAACACCTCCATCCCTTGCACCTTGATCACCTCCCGCAGGTTGACGATCTGGTTCTTGTTGATGAGCATGAAGTCGCCGGGCAGTTGCGCTAAGATGGCGTCGAAGTTGCTATATACCGAATCCGTGAGAGAGGTGTCGCGATAGTGGATCACCTTGATGCGGGCGTCGCCGGCGCCTTTCTGTTCGTGCGACTGCGGCACGATGTATGCGATCCGGTCAGCCCTCACCTTGAGGGTGCCGATGTTGAGCAGTTGCGTCGTGGCGGAGGGGGCGGACGTGTGCTCCTTCTCCCGCAGTTCGCTCTCCAAGCGCCGGATTTCCGCCTCCAACCGCGCGTTCTCCCGCGACAGCGATTGCCGGCTGGGCAGCGCCGACTCCTTGCGGATTTTGCTTACTATATAAAATATGAGGTACCCGACCAACACCACCAATCCGACAAGGAACAGGATGCGGAGTGTCGGCGTGACGAAATTCTCGTACAATCGGTCGATCCAAGAGGCAAGCAGTAGTTTCATCTCTCAAAATTTGGTTGCAAATATAGGCATTTTCAATGGTCCTCCGAGCGGTTTTCATTACAATAATCCCAGAAATTGTTTCATGAATTCTGAGATTAGTGGCATGAACGTTTATCCGAGCCGGACACGCACTAACTTTGCGGCATAATTAATCCTAAAATTTTATATATGAAAAGAAACTTTATCATTGTTTTGCTGATGGCGGTTGCCATGCTGGTGTCGAACTCCTGTGAGAAAAAAGGGTGCACGGTGCCCTATGCGATGAACTATACTTCGAGTGCGACCAAGGATGACGGCTCATGCTGGTATTATGCCACTCATGTCATTTTTTATGGCCAAAATGTTGCCAACTACTTTGTGCAGAACGGTATTGATGAAATCGTGGTGACTGCGACGCACACGACTGGAAAAGTGTATCATACGGCGGCATATTGGTCGATGACAGCCAATGAGAACGATCCTATCCACTGCATTGTGTTGCATTCCGATATCCTTCACCAGCCCCTTCAGTCGGCCTACGTTACGATTACAGACCGTTATGGGAATTACATCCACTCATTCGACTTCACCTACGATGCCAGCGAGGTCACGCAAACGCAACTCTACCTCAACTAACCCCTGAAACCTAATCCCTAAAACCTCTCCGCAGCACAAAGCGCCACGGCAGCAGGGCATCCTCGCCGGCATAGGCGACTCCGATGCGCGGGGTGGTTTCCACCTCTCCGTCGGGGACGGCCACGCCGCGGTCCTCCACCCACAGGGTGTCGGAGTCAAGGGCGATGCCGTTATGCGCCATCGTGATGCCCAGCGCCTTGCACACCTTCCCCGGGCCGTCGGTCAGCGCGGGCGTGCAGCGTGTCTTGCCCGTCCGCCGCAGCATCAGTTCAGTGCCGTGGGTGGGCAGGATGCCGCGGATGAGCACCGCGTCGGGGACGTCGCGCTCGTTGGTGACGAAATTCAGCATGTGGTGCATGCCGTAGCAGACAAAAATGTAGGCGACGCCGCCTTGCGCATACATCATCTCGTTGCGCCGCGTGCGTCGCCCGCCGTAGGCATGCGAGGCCCTGTCCGTGGTGCCCCGGTACGCCTCCGTTTCGGTGATCAGGCCGCCCGCCAACTGCCCGTCCACCAGGGTGAAGACATACTTCCCCAACAGGTCGCGCGCCAAAAACAGCACGTCGGGGTTGAGAAAGTAGCGGGAGTCCATGTGTAGGTTAGTCGTTCTGTTTGGACATGTAACTGATCAGTTCGAGCACCTTGTTGGAGTAGCCCCATTCGTTGTCGTACCAGGAGATCAATTTCACGAAGTGGTCATTGAGCATGATGCCGGCGTTGGCGTCGAAGATGGAGGTGTGCGGGTCGCCCACGAAGTCGGAGGAGACCACGAACTCGTCGGTGTAGCCGAGCACGCCCTTCAGTTCGTTCTCGGAGGCGCGCTTCATGGCGGTCTTGATCTCGTCGTAGGTGGTGGCGCGCTCAAGGCGGCAGGTGAGATCGACGACGGAGACGTCAAGCGTGGGCACGCGGAACGACATGCCGGTGAGTCTGCCCTTCAGCGAGGGGATGACCTTGGTGACGGCCTTGGCGGCGCCGGTGGTCGAGGGGATGATGTTGCCGTTGGCGGCACGTCCGCCGCGCCAGTCCTTCACCGACGGGCCATCGACCACCTTCTGGGTGGCGGTGGTGGCGTGAACGGTCGTCATCAGACCCTCCACCATGCCGAAGTTCTCGTGGATGACCTTTACCAGCGGAGCCAGGCAGTTGGTGGTGCAGGAGGCGTTGGAGACGATGTCCTCGCCCATGTACTCCGTGTTGTTGACGCCCATGACGAACATCGGGGTGTCGTCCTTCGAAGGTGCCGACATCACCACGCGCTTGGCGCCGGCGATGATGTGCTTCTCTGCGGCCTCGCGGGTGAGGAACAGACCGGTGGATTCGACGATGTACTCGGCGCCCACCTCGTCCCATTTCAGGTTCGCCGGATCCTTCTCCGCCGTCACGCGGATGGGACGCCCGTTGACGATCAGGTTGTTGCCTTCGACAGTCACCGTGCCGTTGAAACGTCCGTGCACGGAGTCGTGCAGCAACATGTAAGCCATATAGTCGATTTGAAGCAAGTCGTTGATAGCCACCACTTCGAGGTCTTCATGCTCGATGGAGGCACGCATCACCAAACGACCGATACGGCCGAAACCGTTGATACCGATTTTTACTTTTTTCATAACTCTTTTTTTGTTGGTTGATGTTTGTAAATTATTGAATGATAGAATATTGCAAATGGTCAAGCCGAATAAGACGAATGCCGTGGTTCTCGAATCCGTTGCCCTTTTCCGAACGTTTGAATTTCAACTGGCAGGAGAGGGGAGTGAAACTTTGCGGAACGTGGAAGTCGTTGAAGATGAGCTCAATAAAGAAGCATGTTGCGTCGTAGCCCTGATAGGCGAAGTTCTGTACGGAGGGCAGCGTGTGGTAGCGGCGGGCGTACTCGTCGCGGAACACCTGGATGGATTCGGCATGGTCGTCCACGAAGTAGTTGGAGAAGAAGTAGATGTCGAACGGGGCGAGGACGGTGAGGTCGAGACTGCCGCCGGCGAGGAGACTTTCGGGCAGCACCCAGTGGAAGTCGGGCGTGCGGCTGCGCAGTGCCAAGGCGTTGGCGACGCGGTTGTAGGCGTCGTGCCCCTCGATGCAGGAGATCACCACGTGCTCCTGCCCGGGAGTCAGCCGCGGCATGAACGACTGGCTGTCGGAGAGCGTGTCGTAAGCGATGCCCTGGGCGTCGAAGTAGGCGGTGTAGTCGTCGGCGTGGTGACTGCCCCACAGAATGAAGTGCGCGCCAGGGAAGCGTGTGCTCAGCGCGGCGGCGCGGGCGGTGGCGTCAGGCGTCATCTTATAGACGTACGGATTGCCGGCCACGATGTCGCTGTTGGACGACAGCGGGTTGACGACCGGTATCTTGTAGCGCCGCGCCAATTCGGCCACGGCCGGAAAGAGTTCCTTGGTGACGGGGGCGATGATGAGGTCGGCCTGCTGCACCTCGGGATCGGCGAAGATGTGCTGCAACTTCCCGCTGTCGTCTCCGTTCAGTTCCCGCGAGATCACGTGCAACTGGCGCCCGGCCTCGCCCAACTCGTCCAACCCGATCTGCGCCCCGGCCCAGAAGCCGATGACGGATCGCGCGAAGGTACGGTGGATCTCCTTCGGGTCGTTCATGCCCGCCACGTTGGCCGCTGCCACCTCTTCGCTGCTCAACGGCAGCAGATAGATGACCGTCTTCTCGTCGGCCGCTTTCGAGTGGTGCCCGATCTGCGCCTGCATCGTCGTCGCCGCAAGGACGACAGCCAGGAAAAGTATCAGTCTCTTTTTCATAACTTGTTGACTTCGTTCATATCTACATGATGTTTCCAACGGCGGTGGCTCCACAGCCAGTACTCCGGCTGGCGACGGATCGTCTGTTCCAGCAATCGCGTGTATTTTTCCGTGATCTCTCCTTCGGCGCAACTCCGTGGATTTTCTGTAATTATTTGATTCAAAATTTTATAATGTCCTAATCCGGTTTTGATGATTTCATAATAGAGCACGGGAATGTCGTACTTCTTCGCAAAATGTTCCGCCCCGAAGATCATGCCCGTGGGTTGGTTGAGAAAGAGCGTTTTGTAACTCCGTTGGATGTTGTTGGGCGACTGGTCACTCAACATCATATAAGCGCAGAGACGGCGATTTTGTTCATTCCGTTCGAAAAGTTCTCGCACGTGGTCGGCGAAGACCACTTCGGTGCCGTACCGGGTGCGGGCGCGGTTGATCAACTTCTCGAATACCTTGTTGCTGTTGGCTTTTCCCACACCTACGGCGTGCTGTGGGTACTGCATGTCCAAGCTCAGGATCATCCACTCCCAGTCGTTGTAATGGCTCGACATCAGGATGACGCTCTTGCCTTCGTCGTAGAAGCGACGCACCAATTCGGGGTTCTCGCAGCGGTAGCGGCGCATCACTTGCCGGCGGGTCAGCGTCAGCATCTTGAGCATCTCCGCCGCAATCTGCGCCAGATGGCGGTAGTATTTCCGGCGCAGCCGCGCGATCTCCTTTTCCGACTTCTCTGGGAAGGCGTTCTGCAGGTTGCGGGTGGTCACTGCACGGCGGTAGCGTACAATATAATATAGTATCAAATAGAGCAGGTAGCCGATGCCATACAAAACGATCATGGGCAGCAGCGAGAGCGGGTAGAAGATGAGGTAGAAGGCGAAACGCATGGCTACAGGGTTTGGGCGAATTGAAGGAGGGAGGGGAAGACGATGTCGGCACAGGCGGCGATTTCGGCGCGGTTGTCGTCGGTGACTTTGCCGATGAATAGCGTGGGCAGCCCGGCATTGCGGCCGAAGCGCATGTCGCTGGCGCTGTCGCCGACCATCAGCGAGCGGGCGCGGTCGATGTCGGGGAAGTCGGTCAGCGCCTGTTCCATCATGCCCGGCTCGGGCTTGCGGCAATGGCAGCCCGCACCCGCCAGATGCGGACAGACGTAGATGGCGTCCAGCGTCAGTCCGTGCGCCGACAACTGCTCGCGCAAGTGGGCATGCACCGTATCCACGTCGGCGCGCGTGCACAGTCCCTTCGCGATGCACTGCTGGTTGGTGACCACGATGAACCTACGGAAGGCGGCACGCAACAGCGGAATCGCCATCAGGAAGTCCTCCCGCAGTTCCAACTCCTCCACCCGCTTCACGTAGTCGCCCACCAACTGCACGTTGATGACGCCGTCGCGGTCGAGGAAGAGCGTGTCCAACTGTCTGTGCCTGTTCATGTTGTCCGTTATTTGAATGCGCGAAGGATGTCGAGTCCGTTGGCGTAGATGACCAACGCCAGCAGCAGGATGAAGCCGACCGTGTTGGCGTAACCGATGAACTTGTCGCTGGGCTTGCGGCGGGTGATCATCTCCACGAGGATGAAGAGGATGTATCCGCCGTCAAGGGCGGGGATGGGCAGGAAGTTCATGAATGCCAAGATGATGGCCAAGAAGGCGGTCATGTTCCAGAACAGCTGCCAGTTCCAGGTCTTGGGGAAGATGCTGCCGATGGTGCCGAAGCCGCCCAGCTGCGTCGCGCCCTCCTTGGTGAAGACTAATTTGAACTGCTTCACGTAGTCGCCCAGCGTGTGGAAGCCGCGGGAGATGCCGTTGGGGATGGCGCTCAGGAAGCCGTATTCCACGTGCTTCAGCTCGAATAAGTCGGTCCGTGCCGCAAGGCCGATCATGCCGTCGCTGCCGACGGTGACGGCGGTGGTGTCGAGCCGCCCGTCGCGTACGTAGGCGATGGCGATGGTCGAGTCTTTTTGCTGGGAGATTTTCTTCTGATAGTCGAAAAAGGAGAAGGTGGGTTCGCCGTTGAGGGCGACGAGACTGTCGGCCTTGCGGAGTCCCGCCTTCGCAGCTGGGCTGTCGTCGAAGACGTCGGCGACGATGTACGGCATCTCGAACTGGCAGAAGTACTGCTCCGTCCTCGGGGAGCCGATGACCTTCTTCGGAAAGTCCTTGTCGAGGTAGATCGTGCGCTCCTGCGCCGACGAGGTGCTGTCGTCGAGACGGCTGACGACCACGCGCTGGGCGCCGTCGATGAGTACGGCGGCGGTGATGTCGCCGCTCTTCTCGGGCCTCATTCCGTCGATGCTGACGATGTGGTCGCCGTTGCGGAAGCCCGCATCCAGCGCCACCTGCGTGAAGTGCATGCCGTAGGTCGCGTTCTCCACGGGGATGTAGTCCTCGCCCCAGGTGAAGAGGACGACGACGTAAAGGATGAGGGCGGTGAGGAAGTTGACCAACACGCCGCCGAGGATGATGAAAAGCCGCTGCCATGCGGGCTTGGAGCGGAACTCCCACGGCTGCGGCTCCGCGGGCAGATCGCCCGGCTTCGTGGTCTCATCCACCATGCCGTTGATGGCGCAGTAGCCGCCCAACGGCAGCCAGCCAATGCCCCACTCCGTGTTCTCGGGGTGCTCCTCCCACTCCTTCGGCGCCTTGCCGGAGAAGAAACTGAAATGCCATTTCCCGTCGTATCTCTTCGCCCTCATGATGGAGAACCAGGGGTTGAAGAACATGTAGAACTTATCGACGCGCGTCTTGAAGATGCGGGCGAAGCAGTAGTGTCCGAACTCGTGGGTGACGACTAAGAAGGAGAGGCAGGCGATAAGCCCAATGATTTGTGTTGCGATTCCCATATTGTGTTTCTCTTATTTGCTGTATGATTGAATGATGGATTGACGTGTCTGTCTGTCGATGTCGAGGTGCTCCGCCACGCTTGCGGGCTTGCAGGCGGGGGCGTGCGCCAAGGCCGTCTCCACGATGCGGGGGATGTCGTAGAAGCCGATGCGGTCTTGTAGGAAGAGTCCGACGGCGACTTCGTTGGCGGCGTTGAGCACGCATGGATGGGCGCCGCCTTGCCGCGCCGCCTCGATGGCGAGGGGCAGGCATGGAAACGCCTCGGTGTCTGGTTTTTCGAAGGTGAGTTGCGACTGCTGTGTCAGGTCGAGGCGCGGCAGGCCGCTGTCGAGGCGGGCGGGGTAGGTGAGGGCGTACTGGATCGGCAGCCGCATGTCGGGCATCCCCAACTGCGCCTTCACCGAGCCGTCTTCGAACTCCACTAACGAGTGGACGATGGACTGCGGGTGTACCAGCACGCTGATCTTCTCCAACGGCATGGAAAAAAGCCATTGGGCTTCCATCACCTCCAGTCCCTTGTTCATCATGGTGGCGCTGTCGATGGTGACCTTGTGCCCCATCGACCAGTTGGGGTGGCGCAGTGCTTCGGCGCGGGTGACGGTCTGAAGTTGCTCGCGGGACAGGCCGCGGAAGGGGCCGCCCGAAGCGGTGAGGATGAGGCGGGTGACGGCGGCGTGCGCCTCGCCGACTAACGACTGGAAGATGGCGGAGTGTTCGGAATCGACCGGGATGATGGAGGCGCCGTTCTCGCGGGCGGCGCGAGTCATCAGTTCGCCCGCCACCACCAGAGTCTCCTTGTTGGCCAAGGCCACGCACTTGCCGCTCTCCAAGGCCCGGTAGGCCGGTGACAGTCCCGCCACGCCGACGATCGCCGCCAGCACGATATCCACGCAATCCATCCGCACCACATCGTCCAATGCCCGCGCGCCTGCGAACACCTTCACGTCGTCGTTCCACAACGCCTCCTTCACGTATTCGTACCGGCTCTCGTCGCCGATGACGACCATGTTGGGTTGGAACTTTTTGGCCTGCTGGATCAGAAGATCGGCTTGTGAATGCGCCGTAAGTACTTCTACCTGAAGAAAATCCGGCAAACGCGCGATGACGTCCAACGCCTGCGTGCCGATGGAACCCGTGGAGCCCAAGATCGCGATTTTTCTCTTTTCTGTCACTTTTTCTTTCCTTTGGTGGAGGGAGGAACGAATGCCCAATTCCCCAGTAAAATACAAGGTGCAAAAGTACGTATAATTTTTGAAATCGAAAGAAAAAAAGGAATCTCTATCTGGCTGAAATTCATCTGCTTGAAAAAAATATTGATTTTTTTTCAACAAGCGCGATTTTATCAACAAAAATGTGTTAATATTGCAGATTCAATTATTATGGCAAAAATGAAGTCTCTTCAAGGAAAAATGAAATTTCTGAAAGACATTTTGACGGCAATCCATGCCAAAATGTATTATGCATTTTTTGAGAATAAACGATACAATATTAATAATTAAAACGTCATATTATGAAGAAACTTTTATTCTTTCTATTCAATGTCATGTTGATTGGCGCGATCTCCGCACAGTCCGATCCATGTATCAGTTTGAATCCGGCGAACGTCAATGCGATTGCCGGCACTTCGAATGTGTTTTCCGTCTCATTCGCCAACTCAGGTCTTGTGAATGCCAACAAGTATGCGCTTCATTACAGGATCTTGTACGATGGGGAGCTGATCCCGAACGACTCTCTCAGATTGTACATCGATCTGGATACGTGCAACATCTCAACCAATGTGTCGGGCACGTGGCGTTCCGGTGCTCACATTACCACTTCCGACAACTATTTCCCCAACGGAGTTCTCCCGCTGGGCTATGACATTTCCGACTATTCGCTCAATTTCTTCAATGGACAATATCTAAACCATAGTAGCGTCCATATCGACTTCTATCTCAGATGGCTGCGCTCTGGAGACTACACCATTGAGCTGGAGTTGTATGAGATGAATAACGGTACGGTGCAGACCATGCTGTCGTATAAGCCCGCCAAGTGTAAAATCGGTGGGTATGGCGCTCAGGTCGGGGCTCTCGTGTTGAGCGACGAGATCGTCACCACCAAGCATCTCCCCGACACGGTCATCTACAAATGTTTCACCGACATCCCTGTCACCTATGGTGATTTCACATGGACGGCGGATGGCGGATGGAGCCAGCCCGACGTGTCCGGCAATTGCTTTTGGCGTCACGATGACGTGAACTTCGTCACTTCGGTCGGCGCCTGCCAAAACAACCGTCTGGATTCTGTCCAGACCATCACCGTGGTGCGTTATCCCGATCTGTCGGCGACCATTGCTGCGAGCGGCAACAACGCCACCATCTGTCAACAGACCACCGCCGGCTACTATGTCATCAATGTCTCCGGCGGTCGCGCTCCCTATTCCATCCAGCCGATGAAGGACGGAGAGCCGTACGGTGATCCCATAGCATCGGAGGGGAGCAGTGCCAGCATTACGGTTGACGGCCTCTCCGCCGGCGAATACACCTTCGTCGTGACTGACGCCAACGGCTGTACCGCCACCCCCGAGGGCACTGCTCTCGTCGAGGATGCCGAGGAAGACAACGTCTTCTCTGTCGGCACTCAGAGTGTCACCCATGTCGCCTGCTACGGCTTTGCGACGGGCGCCATCGATGTGGCGCTTACGGAGACATACACCCAGGCCAGCTCCTACACCTACGCTTGGAGTGGACCGGATGACTATACGGCCAATACGCTCGACATCACGGGACTGACTGCCGGCGACTACAACCTGACGGTGACCGACAACATGGGTTGCACGGCCACGTTGGGACCGGTCAGTATCAGCGAGGGTGAGGTCATCGCGACTCAAACGGCGGCCTCCTGCTGCGTCAACGAGTTGCCCTACCACTTTGATCCGCAGCATGCCGACACCGTCTTCTATGCTTCCGACATTGTGGACGGACAGGCCGTGAAGGTCGTCAAATACCAGTCGGTGAACCAGTGCGACAGCTTGGTGACCGTCACGCTGACGGTGTACGAGAATCCGACGCCCGAAATTTCCGGCGACACACTGGTGTGCCGCAATGGCGAACTTACTCTGGTCACCGAGAGCAACATGAGCAATTACGAGTGGGATTACACCGATGCCACCTTGCTGAGTGACAATGCCACTTCGAACAGCATCAAACTGTCGTGGGCTGCCGGCGGTACTTACACCGTGTCGGTCGCATACACCGATGAAAACAACTGTTCTTCTGTCGAGCCAGCTACCCACACGGTCCGGGTGCTTGCCCCCGCCGTGGAACTCAATACGATCACCGCGCCTACCATCTGCCCCGGCGAGTCGGTCCAACTGGCGGCCTCTTACAATCCGCAGACAACCGTCGGTGACGTCACCTACCTCTGGAGTAATGACTCCACTACGGCTACCAACACTGTCTCTCCGATCGAAACGACCGAATATACCGTGACAGCCACCGCCACCGAGGCCGTCGCCAACACCAATGTCTCCTGCTCCGTCAGCGCCACCCAAACCGTGACCGTGACCGTGAACACCCCGACCTTGGCCTTGAACGACATTGCCGGCAACGATGCCATCTGCTTCGCCGGCAACACCACCTTGACGGCTTCTGCAGAGAGCAATGGTGATGTAACCTACAAATGGAATACTGGCGCAACCACTGATGCCATCACCGTCGAGCCGACGGCTGACAGCACCTTCACCGTGACCGCCACCGCCACGAAGGTGGTGGACAATGTCTCCTGCTCCGTCACTGCCACTGAAAGTGTGGATGTGACCGTGCATGCCCTGCCGCAGCCGACCTTGGCCAACGCCAGCGTCTGCGCCACCACCAACGACTTCGCCACCAGTCTGGAGATCTCCACCACAACCGGCATGATTGATTATGATTGGGATTTGGCTGGCGCAACTGTGACGGGTACTGACGCTACCGTCACCGCCGCATGGGCCACTCCGGGTGCCAAGAACATCTCCGTCACCGTCACCGACGAACACAACTGTGAGGCCACGGCCAATGCCGTCATCACGGTTGATACGATTCCTGTGGTCGCGATCTCTTCCGAAGACCTCAGCATTTGCGCTGGTCAGCAGACCGCCACGCTGACCGCCTCCGAAGGCAGTGACTACAGTTATTCTTGGAGCAACCAAGGCAATACCCGTAGCATCGAAGTCTCTGCCGCCGGCATTTACACTGTCATCGTCACCAACGGCAATGGCTGTCAAGCCCAGACCAGTGCCACTGTCACCGAGAACACCCTGCCGACGGTCGCCATCAGCTCTTCTGATGAAGACCGCGCCCTCTGTCCCGGTCAAGGCAATACCGTCCTGACAGCCACCATCACCCGTGGCACGGCGACCATTGACAACGCCACCTACAATTGGGGCGACAGCACCACGAGAACCAAAACCGTGGACGTCGCCGGTACTTATACCGTCACCATCATCGACGATGAGGGCTGTTCCGCCAGTGGCGAAATCGAAATCACGGAGAACACCCTGCCGACGGTCGCCATCAGCGGCGCCACCACCTTCTGCGCCAACGCCAGCACCACGCTGACCGCCGACGTCACCAATGGCACAGACGTCATGACGTATGTTTGGAACAACCAAGTCAACACGCAGGACAACACCGTAAACGCTGCCGGTGAATACAGCGTCGTCGTCACCGACGCGCATGGCTGTACCGCCACGGCTAACGTCACCGTCAGCGTGAACGCCCCGGCCATCGCCCTCAATGACATTGCCGGTGCGACCACCATCTGTAAGGATGGTGAAACCACGCTCACGGCCTCGACCGTCGCTGACGGTACGAATGGCACGGTGACCTACGCTTGGAATACCCAGGCCACCGACGACGCCATCACTGTCTCTCCTGTAGAGAACACGGAATACACCGTGACGGCCACCGCCACCGTGAACACCAACGACGTCGTCTGCACCGCCACCGCCACCAAGAGCGTAACCGTGACGGTGAACGCCCCGGCTGTCACACTCGCCAATATCGCTGACGTGACCATCTGCAAAGATGATGAGACCACACTCACGGCCTCGACCGTCGCTGACGGTACGAATGGCACGGTGACCTACGCATGGAATACGCAGGCCACCGACGCTGACATCACTGTCTCTCCCGATGCTACGACTACCTACACCGTGACGGCCACCGCCACCGTGAACACCAACGAAGTCGTCTGCACCGCCACCGACAGCAAGAGCGTGACCGTGACGGTCAATCCGTTGGTTGAGCTCTCCGCTACGGGAGATACCACGCAGACAGTCTGCGCCGGCACTGCCATCGCCCCGTTCACCATCCAGTATGCCAATGCCACCGTTGAGGTCGCTGGACTGCCGACGGGCATCACCTACAATCAGGTCAACAATACCATCAGCGGCAGTTGCGCCGCCGCTGGCACATACCATTACACTGTTACTGCCACCAGCAACCAGCAACCGGCGTGCAGTGCGGAGGTGTTGCATGGCACCATCACCGTGAATGCACTGCCCACCGTGGTCATCAGCGAAACCAGCAAGACCATCTGCGCTGGAACCACCTATACGATTGAACCTACTTACACGGGCCAGGCCACTTTGACCTACCAGTGGTACAAGGGTAATGAAGAACTGCCCGACGTCACTTCCGCCAATTTGGCTGACATCGCCGAGGCGGGCACCTACCATGTGGTCGTCACCGACGGCAACACCCCGGCCTGTTCCGCACAGTCGGAGGAGGTCACCATCAGCGTGAACAACCTTCCGACCGTGGTCGTCTCCACCACCGCCGGCGGCAGCGCTGTTGCGACCGCTTCCACCTGTAAGGGCGAAGAAATTACCCTCTACGCCGTCTCTACCAGCAGCGCCAGCGCCCGCCAGTGGTACAAGGGCGATGTGGCCATCAATGGAGCCACCGGTGCTACTTTGGTCATTCCTGCCACCGAAGTTGAAACGGCCAACTATTACGTGATGTTGACCGACGAGCAGACTCCGAACTGCTCCGCCACTTCCGAACCCATCGCAGTGACCGTGAACGACCTGCCGCAGCCGACCTTGGCCAACGACCTCGCCGTCTGCGCCTCTTCCACTGACTTCCCGACTGAAATCGAGATTTCCACCATTGCCGATATGAGCAACTACGTTTGGTCTCTGCCCACGGCCACCGTTACGGGCTCGGGCAACACCATCACCGCTTCTTGGACTGCTTACGGCACGCAGACCGCCGCCGTCACCGTCACTGACGCCAACGGTTGTGTCGGCACTGCCAACACCGTCGTC
>JAEEGL011955596.1_pt1 | contig 30123 bp, 23 predicted proteins | sample 9134231 | NCBI WGS metagenome assembly JAEEGL01 (sample SAMN16246548, study PRJNA631951) | gut metagenome | biome: gut microbiome; feature: rumen; material: fiber-attached | host: Bos | place: Iran: Karaj | collected 2018-10 | reverse complement strand
TTCTACTCCTGTAATTGAAGAATCTGTTCTTGTAGATAAAAACAAAGGGATTGCACCATTACCGCAACCCAAATCTATTATTTTTTTAAAAGTTTTATTGATAGTTACAAAATTCGCAAGCAATACAGAATCCAAAGAAAAACAAAAACTATCAGTATCTTGATATATTTTTAAACCATTATAATTTAATAAATCATTTAAAACAACCATTATACTTCTACCGTAAAAATACCCTTTTCTTCTATTTCTATTTTATAACTATTATTAACTGGATCTATAGCGACTACTTTGCCCTTGCCATACTTTGAATTAACTATCGAGTTAACTTTTGGTAATTTTTTTATACCTTCTTCATATATACTATTTTCATAGTTTAGACAGCACATAAGTCTTCCACAAAGTCCATTAATCTTTTGAGGATTAAGTGCTAAATTTTGGTTTTTTGCCATATTTATAGAAACCGCATTTAAATCGTTTAAGAACAAGTGACAACATAATTGCCTTCCGCATTGACCATATCCACCAACAATTTTAGCTTTATCTCTAACACCAATTTGTCTTAACTCTATTCTTGTACAATATATTTTTGCTAATCTCTTAGCTAATTCTCTAAAATCTATACGATCATCAGCTAAAAAATGAAATAACAACTGTTTACGATCAAAAGTAAAAGAAGCATCTAATATTTTCATATCTAAATTCAAGTCATTTACGATTTTTTCAGCATCTTCTTTTGCTTTTAAAGCATCTTTTACATTATTCTTATTAGTTTTTTCATCTTCTTTTGTTGCTTTTCTTAAAATAGGTTTTATTGCCGAAACCAATTTTTTAGGATCTACATTTATTTTATTTGTTACAACTTCACCAAATTGTTCTCCTCTTTCTGTTTCAACAATAACTTTCTCACCCTTCTCCAACTCTAAATTGTTAGGTGAAAAATAATATATTTTATTTGATAATTCAAAACTTACACCAAATACATCAATCATCTAAACATACTCCCTTTGCAAGACTAATGAAAAAATTATCTAAATATAAATCTTTATTAACATTAAAGTTAGCACAATTTATAAATGACAAAATTACATCAATCCTCTTAATTATATCATTAACTGCTAAATTTGAACAAATATAATCTATTTTTTCGTTTTTATCAAAGTATTTTGGCATTAAATTAAATTTTTTATTTAAAATATCATAATAAAATGCTAAAAACACTTGTAGTAATAAAAGCAGATTATCTCTATATTGATAAATATCTTTTCTAACAACTACCTTTTCTTTTTCATCTTCAAAAGTATAGATTATATCCAAAATATTATTCAAATCTTCGTCAACGACATCTTCTTTATATTTTTTTAATTCTTCTAAAATATCTGTTGATTTACCAGAATCAATATTTACTATTTGGCATCTTGAAACAATAGTATTAATTACCATATGTTTATTATTTGTAAGCAAGATAAAAATAATAGGATTCCTAGGTTCTTCTAGAAATTTTAATATACAATTAGCAGATGAAGTATTAAATTTATTAGCATCTTTAATTATGCAAACAAAGTATTTACCATAGATAGGCTTAGTTGAAAATTTTTCTTGAAGTTCAATCATTTGCTCTTTCTTAATAAAATTCCCATCTGCTTCTATTATTGCTAACTCCGGATATTCTTCTTGATCTATCAACTGACACATTTGACAAGTACATTCAAAATTTTCCAATTTGTTAGAACACAAGAAAAGCTTAGTGAGTTCTTTAGCAAAATTGAAAGAATTATTACCAAAATCTTCGATTAGATAAGCATGTGAAAGCTTATCATTCGTTATACATTTTTTGAAAAAACTATATGCTTCACTAACATCATCAAACACATCATCACCCACTATATCAAAATTAAAATTATAAATAAACCAGGTATTCCCAACAATCCAACTACTAAAATTGTATATAGATTAATAGGAATCATCAGTCCAAACTTTATCAACAGTAAATCAAAAATATAAATCAAAAATGGTGAAATAATCAATTTACACACCATTTTAGAAATTTTTTTCACATATAACACCTCATGAAATTATATGAGAATGTTATATTTCTTTTCTATTTAATAATGCAGACTCTAAAGTTAAAGAATCAACATATTCCATTTCTGCACCAACTGGAATACCACTAGCGATACGTGAAATACAAACATTGCAATTTTCTAATATCTTTTTAATATATAATGCCGTTGTTTCACCTTCAATAGTACCTTTTACTGCAATAATTACCTCTTTAACTTTATTTTTTTTAATAAAATCCAACATTTTTTTCAAAGGCAATTCATCAGGTCCTATTCCATCAATTGGTGATATTAAACCATTTAATACGAAATATCTTCCTTCAAATTTTCCTGTTTTTTCAAATAAAAATACATCTTTTGAACTTTCAACCACACATAAAACATCGCTGTTTCTCGTTTTGTTACGGCAAATATTACATTCTTCTTGATCACTTATTGAATTGCAGTGAACACAATTTGTTATATTTTTCTTAGCTGACTGTAAATCTTTCGAAAAATTATTTACTTGGTCCTCATCCAACTCCAAAACTGCAAACGCCATACGCTCTGCAGTTTTTTCACCTACACCAGGAAGTCTTTTAAAGTCTTCTATTAATCTTGCTAACAAATCAGGATACATTAAAATAACCCCGGCATACTATTAGAATATTTGCCCATTTTTTGTTCGGTAACCTTATCTATTTTTGAAAAAGCATCATTAAATGCCACAACGAGCATATCTGAAAGCATTTCTAAATCTTTTTTTGCTTCTTCTTGATCTAAAAATTCAACTTTTTGAACAGTTTTATTTCCGTAAACATAGACTTTTACTAATGCACTTTCTCCTTCAAAAACCATTGCATCTATTTCAGCCTTAGCCTTTAGTATGTCCTTTTGCATTTGTTGAGCTTGTTTCATTAATGCTTGAATATTCATAATATCACTCCTTTAATTTATTTCTACCAAGTCTTTATCAAACAAATCTAATGCTTTATCTAACGCATCATTCTCTTTCTTTTCAGTTGCTCTTACCGGAAAAGTTTGGTATTTTTCTTCAATTATTGTATATTTTTTGCCATTTTTTGTATTTAATATATACTCTTTTTTCAAATTCTGCCACATGTCATCAGTTATAAATATAATCTTATAATATTTTTTATGTATTAGACTAAATAAGTTTTCAATCATTTCTATCTTCTGATTTGCATTTTCAGTAACAGCCTCGTACTTTAATGACATGATTACACCATTATTACTAGCAACCCTTATTTCACTATCAATTAAATATGATGTGATTGCTGCAAATTCTTTATTGTGTAAATATGGTCCCATATCAACAGTCTCGTCTTTTAATGAAGATAATGCTTTTTTATCAGCTTCCGCTAATATATTATTAATTCTCGTGTTAATAAAATCTAATATGCTCTTGCTATAATCATCAACTTCGGAATTATCATTATTTTCTATCTTGTTTTCTTTATTACTTTCTTCGATATCTTCATTATGATTTTCTATTTTTGCTTCTACTTCTGGCTCTTTTTCTTCATTTTTTGAGCTAATTTTCTCTATTTTTGCCTTTTTTTCTTCAACCACAGTTTCTTCTTTAGGTTCGATTTTAGTCTTAACCTCAATCAATTCATTTAATGTTAAGTTAACTTTTGGTTTATTTAATTCAGCACATTTCATCAATGACAAAGTAAATAGCATCTTGTAATTTTCACTAAATTTCATCTTTTGAACAGTATCACACATAATATCTGCCATAGCATAAAAATTAGTATTATCGACATTATTCTTACTATTTTCTACAATAATAGATTTAATTGTTGCTATCAATTGATCCTGTAAAACAAATAAGTCTTTACCATTTGCATACAAACCATCGACTGTTTCTACTATTTCTTCTACCTTATTATCAACAACCATGTCAATAATGTTTTTAACCTCTTCTTCACTAACAATACCTTTATATTTATAGAAACTATCATCATCTATAGTTTTGTCAGAATATAAAGACAATTTTTCTAATGATCCTATAGCATCTCTTAAAGCCCCTTCAGAATACTTAATAATTAAATCTAAACAAGAATCAGTAATTTTAATTTTTTCCTTTTTAGCAATTGTTTTCAATTTTTCTAACATACTATCATGTGAAATTCTGCTAAATTCAAAACACTGACATCTAGAAATAATTGTAGAAGGAACTTTATGATACTCTGTCGTAGCTAAAATAAATATAACATGTGCTGGAGGTTCTTCTAAAGTCTTAAGCAATGCATTAAACGCTCCAGTTGATAACATATGAACTTCATCAACAATATAAACTCTATATTTAGATATACTTGGTAAAAAATTAATTTTATCCTTAATTTCTCTAATTTCATCAACGCCATTATTTGAAGCAGCGTCTATTTCTATAATATCTGGATTAACATTTTTATTGAATTGGGCACAACTATCACACTGATTACATGGTTCAAAATCAACAGGATCCATACAATTAACTGTCTTTGCAATAAGCTTTGCAATTGAGGTTTTTCCTGTTCCTTTTGGACCATAAAAAAGATAAGCATGCGAAATCTTATTGCTCTTTAATGAATTTTTAATAATTTTAACAATATTTTCTTGTCCAACAACTTCATCAAAAGTTGAAGGTCTATATTTTCGATACAATGAACAATAACTCATAACGTCCCCCAATCAAAATATTACTAATAATATTATATCATATATAAGTACAAACTTCATTCTTTTATAACTATTTATATAAAATTATTTCCCGGGAAATAATTTACCATATTTTACCATTTACGTATTTCAGTAAAAAAAGATTTCAACATATTTGTGCACTCTTTTTCTAAAATGCCATATTCCTTTTTACAGTTTTGGACAGTTTTTACACTAGATTTAGATCCAATGTATAGTTTACTTATTCTTGACTCTTCTATTGCTCCATAACACATAAAACACGGTTCTAACGTTACATACATTTCACAGTCAATCAATCTCCAGTTGTCTAATTTTTTACACGCTTTTTCAATTGCTATAATTTCAGCATGAAATGTAGCAATATTTTTTGATTCCTTCAAATTATGTGCTTTTGACAGTACTTTACCATCTTTTACAATCACTGCTCCAACTGGTATTTCACCAATCTTTTTAGCTCTTTCAGCTTCTTTAATGGCAATGCGCATAAATTTATTATTCATAAAATCACCCACAAAATAAAAGTGCACACGCACATTAATCCTTAAGGCTGCTATTTTCCAATCCTGACCTAATTCGAATATATGCGTTGCACAAATTAATTCTATAATAGATTCAAAGATATGTCAAACCTATCTATGTTTCACGTGGAACATTACTCATTTATTTCCCGGGAAATATTTTATTTATATTTCTATCTATGTTTCACGTGGAACATTACTCATTTATTTCCTGGGAAATATTTTATCTATATTGCTATCTATGTTTCACGTGGAACATTACTCATTTATTTCCCGGGAAATATTTTATTTATATTTCTATCTATGTTTCACGTGGAACATAAAAAAAGAGGAACTATTGTTCCTCTATTTCGCTATTTAAAGATTCTTCAGTGATGTTATCAATTTCAGTTTCATCTTCTTCTGTTTTATCAACTATTGTAGAAGAAGTAACTTTTTGATTATCCTTTAATGTTATCAATTTAACTCCTTGTGTTGATCTACCCATAGTTGATATTTTTGAAACATCTAGTCTTATAACAACACCCTCATTAGTAGTTATAATCATATCTTCGTCGCCCTTAACTAATTTAAATGTTACTATATTTCCGTTTTTCTCAGTGATATTTAAAGCCTTGACGCCTTTTCCACCACGATGTGTTAATCTATATTCATTAACATCTGTCTTCTTACCATATCCTTTTTCAGTTAATGTTAATACTAATTCATCAGGTTCAACAACACCTGCGCCAACTACATATGCATCTGTCATTTCTATACCACGAACACCACTAGTATTTCTACCCATTAATCTAACTTCATTTTCATCAAATCTAACCATTCTACCTGCTGATGATGAAATTATAATTTCATTGCTTCCATTTGTTTTTTCAACAGCTATCAATTCATCATCATCTTTTAGATTAATAGCTAACTTACCATTCTTTCTAATTGAATCAAATTCAGATAATTCTGTTCTCTTAGTTAAACCATTCTTAGTAAAGAATATTAAACTCTTAACATTTTCTTCATTAGAAGCAATTGGAATAACTGAAGTAATTTTTTCATCTTTCTCAATTGGTAATAAGTTAATAACAGGTATTCCTTTTGATTGTCTGGAAAATTCTGGTATTTCATATCCTTTAATTCTATATACCTTTCCATAATTACTAAAGAATAATACATAATCATGCGTTGATGCATAAAGCATTTTTTCAACAAAATCCTCTTCATTAGTATTCATACCTTTAATACCAACTCCACCACGATTTTGTGTACGATAAGTGCTAGTACTTACTCGTTTAATATAACCTTTATTAGTTAATGAAATTAGTATATTATCAACAGGTATTAATGATTCATCTTCTATATAATCAATAGCATTCATATCTATTTCTGTCTTACGTTCATCAGCATACTTGTCTTTTATTTCAAGACATTCCTGTTTAATTATATTTAAAACTTTTTGAGGATCTGCAAGAATCTCTGTTAATTTTTTAATTAATTCTTCTAATTCTTTTAATTCTTCCTCTATCTTTTCTCTTTCTAAACCAGTTAATCTTCTTAACTTCATTTCTAAAATAGCATCACATTGTTCTGAAGTTAGGCCAAATCTACTCATTAAGTTTGCTTTAGCATCTTCATCGCTCTTAGCAGCCTTAATAATTTTTATGACTTCATCTATATTATCAAGTGCTATTTTTAATCCTTCTAATATATGTGCTCTCTTCTCTGCTTTATCAAGATCAAACTTAGTTCTTCTTATAATTACATCTTTTTGATGCTCTAGGTAATATCTAAATATTTCAGATAAACCAATAGTTAACGGTCTGCCATCAACTAACATCAAAAAGTTAATACCGTATGATACTTGTAATTGCGTATGTTTATATAAATTATTTAATACTACTTTTGCATTAGCTTCTTTCTTTATATCAAGAACAATTCTTACACCGCCAAGTGAAGATTCATCATCTAAGTTAGAAATTCCATCGATTATCTTATCCCTAACTAATTCTGCTATTCTTGTAATTAGATCTTTTTTATTTACTTGATATGGAAGTTCTGTAATAACTATTTGAGTTTTATTATGATTTTCTACAATTTCTACTCTAGAACGAATAGTTATTGTTCCTTTTCCAGTTTCATATGCTTTTTTTATTCCAGAATTACCAAGAATTATGCCTCCAGTTGGAAAATCTGGTCCCTTAACAAACCTCATTAAATCAAGAATTTCTATATTTGGATTATCTATATATGCTACAAATCCATCAATTACCTCACCTAAATTATGAGGTGGGATGTTTGTCGCCATACCTACTGCAATACCCATATTACCATTGACTAAAATATTAGGAAATCTGCTTGGTAAAACTACTGGTTCTTTTCTTTGACCATCATAGTTATCCATAAAATCAACAGTTTCTTTGTTTAAATCTCTAAGTAATTCCATTGAAATCTTAGAAAGTTTTGCCTCAGTATAACGAGAAGCTGCTGCGCCATCACCATCAATATTACCAAAGTTACCATGTCCATCAACTAAAGGATGACGATAAGTAAATGGTTGTGCCATTCTAACCATAGTATCATAGATAGCAGCATCACCATGAGGATGATAATGACCCATAACAGCACCTACAGCATTTGCTGATTTTTGATATTTTTTATCAGGAGTCATTCCTTCTTCATACAAAGTATAAAGAATACGACGATGTACAGGTTTTAAACCATCTCTTACATCTGGTATAGCACGGGCAACTATAACACTCATTGAATAATCAAGGAAAGAGGTTTTCATTTCCCCTACTAAACCGACTGTAACTATTTTATCTTGTTCTTCATTCATTTTAAAAACCTCCTATATATCAAGATTTAGAACATTCAAGGCATTTTCTTCTATAAACTTACGTCTTGGTTCTACTTCTTCACCCATTAAAAGTTGGAATGTGGAATCTGCTGCTATAGCATCATCCATCTCCACTTTTTTAAGAACTCTAGTGCTAATATGCATTGTTGTTTCCCTTAATTCCTCAGCATCCATTTCTCCTAAACCTTTCATTCTACCAATTTCATACTTAGTATTAGGTGGTAATGTTGCTAAATATTTATCTCTTTCTTCATCATCAAGAACATATTTAATCGTTTTACCATGTTTTATTGAATAAAGAGGTGGTTGAGCTGCATATACATGTCCATTTTCTATTAATGGTTTAAAATATCTATAGAATAACGTTAATAATAATGTTCTAATATGTGCTCCATCGACATCGGCATCGGTCATTATTATAATTTTATGATATCTTAATTTTTCTAAATTAAATTCATCACCAATACCTGTTCCAAATGCTGTAATTATCGTTCTTATTTCTTCATTAGATAATGCGCGATCAAGTCTAGCCTTTTCAACATTTAATATTTTTCCACGAATTGGTAAAATTGCTTGTGTTGCTGGGTCTCTTCCATCTTTTGCAGTTCCTGCAGCACTATCACCCTCGACTATAAATACTTCAGAAATAGAAGCATCTTTACTAGAGCAATCAGTAAGTTTTCCCCATTGATTAGTTAATTCTAATCCACCTTTTCTCCTAGTTAATTCTCTTGCTTTTTTAGCGGCTAATCTAGCACGTGAAGCCATCATACCTTTTTCAATTATTATTTTTGCCTCATCTGGATTTTCCATTAAAAATCTTTCAAAACCATCAGCAAATATTTTATCAGCAATTCCCCTAACCTCAATATTTCCAAGTTTTGTTTTAGTTTGTCCTTCAAATTGGGGATTTGGATGTTTACAAGAAATAATCATTGTTATTCCTTCTTTTACATCATCACCAGTTAAACTATCAGCGGAATTTTTTATTATATTTTTTTGTGTAGCATACTTATTTAATACTCTCGTTAAAGCACGTCTTACACCATCTTCATGAGTTCCACCTTCAGGTGTATTTATATTATTAACAAAAGAATATATTGAAGCATTATATGAATCGTTATATTGAAGCGCTACTTCGACAATTACATTATCTTCTTTGCCACGAATATCTATAATAGTTGGATTTAATGGGTGTTGTGTCTCATTTAACATTTTTACATATTCTGAGATACCACCTTCATAACAAAATTCATCAGTTTTGTCAGTTTCTCTTTCATCTATTAGTTTAATTTTAACTCCCCTATTTAAAAATGCCATTTCTCTTAATCTTTGTTTTAAAATGTCATATTTAAATATAGTTGTTTCTTCAAAAATGGTAGGATCTGGTAAAAATGTAACAGTTGTTCCTGTTCTATTTGCATCACATTCTCCTATTGTTTCAAGCTTTGTCCTATCTTTTCCACCATTACTATACTTTTGATAATATATTTTACCATCACGATAAACTGTTACTTCTAACCATTTAGATAAAGCATTAACGACAGAAGCTCCAACACCATGTAATCCTCCAGATACTTTATATCCACCACCGCCAAATTTACCACCAGCATGCAACACTGTATAAACTGTTTCTAGTGTAGATACACCAGTTTTTGGATGTATATCAACCGGTATTCCACGACCATTATCCTTAACAGTTATTGAATTATCAACACCGACTGAAACTTCAATGGTATCACAATAACCAGCTAATGACTCATCTATAGCATTATCTACTATTTCCCAAACAAGATGATGTAATCCTTTCTCGCCTGTAGTACCAATATACATACCTGGACGTTTTCTAACTGCTTCTAATCCTTCTAATACTTGTATCGAAGAGGCATCGTATTTACCTTCTACTTTTTCTTCTAAATCATCCATGTTTTTTTCCTTCTTTCTTCGTTATATTGCCATCTTTTACTTTAAAAATACCAGCATTATCAACAATTTTCTGATTTATATTTTTTAAATCTGTAGTTGTAATAATATACTGTATATTTGATTTAATAAACTTTATAATATTATTTTTTTTCTTTATATCTATTTCACTAAAAACATCATCTAATAAAACAATAGGATATTCATTTTTAATTTTTTTAAATATATCTATTTCTGCCAATTTAAATGATAATATTGCTACTCTTTGTTGTCCTTGTGACCCATATAATTTTAAATTCTTATCACCTAAATAAAAACTAAAATCATCACGATGTGATCCATACATAGTCATTCTATTTATTATATCTTTTTCATAATTTTGTTTATAAAATATCATAATTTTTTCTAAATCATTATCTATATAATGAACACTTGGCTCATAAATAATATGTAAATCATCTTTATTAGTAATCTTTTTAAATATTTTTCCTATTTTTGAATTAACATTATTTATATAATCAGTTCTATATTTAGTTATTTTTATCAAACGCTCTATCAACTTTTCTGTAATAATGTCTAAATAATTATAATCATATTTGCCATAATTATTTTTTAAGTAATCATTACGTATTTTTAATATTTTATTATATTCATTTAATAAAATAACATAATCTCTATGAAGCTGACATAATTCAGTATTTAATAGATTTCGACGATATTGTGGTGACTTTTTTATTATTTCTAAATCATCTGGTGTGAACATTATTATATTAATATTAGAAATATAATTAGATACTTTATCTATCTTTATATCATTAATTTTCAGACTTTTTTCTTTTTCAGTACATATTATCTCATACTTATTATTATTATCTAACCACCCTACTACCTTAAAAAAATCCTTATTTTCTTTAATTATTTCAGATTCATTTATATTTCTATGTGACTTGGAAAGTGCTAAAGTATAAATACTTTCTAAAAAATTTGTTTTTCCTTGAGCATTGTCTCCTACAAATAAATTTATATTTTCATTTAAAGATAATTCTAAATTTTCAATATTTCTAAAATTTTTTAATTGAATTTTAGTAATTTTCAATTTTAAGTATCAAAAATGCTCATAAAATCACCTTTTGCTTTTTTAGGTATTCCCATACTCACATTATAATTATATCATAAAAAAAGAGAAAAAACACTATTTTCTTAATTTTTTCTCTTTTTTAATACCATATTTAACCTAGTTGCTCTCATTATCTGATTTTGAATAGATAAATAAGGTATATCTACTTCTATTTCCTTATTATTATCGAATACAATAATGGTTTTTCGGTCTTTTTTTATTATTTCTTTTATATCTTTTAAACCTATCCAATAACAAGAATCTAAAAGTGGTGATGATGTTGGGAAAAAGATTATATCTCTTGATTCATCTATAACAACTGGAACTTTGTAGCTGCTACCTAATATATTTTTTGATCCAGTCTGTCTACCTATAAGTGAACTTCCAAAATACTGACAACTTTCTTCCATTACTTGATAAACTCTCTTATCTACAATAAATTCATCATCTGTTTCATAGACTTTAGTCTTACCATCTTCTGTTGGCACTATTGCCAAAGTACCATTATTAATCTCATATTCTTTCATATTATCCCCCTTTCGATATATTTCATAATTTAAATTAATAAATTATGTTCACTAATATATCAAAAGGTACTGTCGATATTTGTTGTTTTATGTCGATACTAATAAGTTCTTGTTGGTGAAATTAATTGTAATAAATTATCATTATTCTCTTCTTTTAATATTATAGGTCTTATTTCATCTATAAAGAATAATTTAACATTCTCTGTATCAATAGTTTTTAAAGAATCTAACATAAATTTACTATTAAATGATATTTTTATTTTTTCATTACAATCAATTACATATGTTTCTTCTACTTTACCTATTTCTAAAGACATAGATGTAATTTTCATATCTTTTTTATTAATTTCAAGTGTTACTATATTATTATCACGATCGTTATTTAAGATACTTGCTCTATCAATCATTCCATAAAAATCATATTTATTAATTGTTACAACAAAATTTGAATCTTCACTAATTAATTTAGAAATACTTGGATATTCACCTGCTGTTCCACTTATAATTCTAGATTGGAAAATAATTTCATCAAATTTAAATATAACTTTATTACTAAAAATATGAATTTCAATATTACCTTCACTATCATTTATAAGTTTCATCAATTCTAATAGATTTTTATTAGGTATTACTACTTCTACATTCTTATACTTATTATCTAATAATAGCTTAATATATGCTAAACGATATGAATCAGTTGCAGCACATTCTAATAAATTATCATTAATTTTAAAATCAATACCGGTTAACATAATTCTAGATTCATCATTAGATGCCGCATAAGAAGTCTTATTTATTAACATTTTAAAGTTTTCTTTACTAATAATTATAGGATCAGTAGTTAAATCTAAATTAATAACAGGATATTCTTTAACATTAATACCATTCAAATTAAATTCACTGTTAGCATTATATATTAATATTTTGTTACCATCTATAACCTCAATATCAATAAATTCACTATTCATTTTTCTTACTATATCTAATATATATCTTCCTTTAATAATAATACTTCCTACTTTATCAACTATTAAATTTTCTTTGTCTACTTCTACATATGTTTCAATAGTGATATCATTATCAGATGCTGTTAATATTAATTTATCCTTTGTCAATTCAAATTTTATTCCTGTTAATATAGGAATAATGTTTTTTGATGAAATAGCTTTGCTAACATCATTTAATTTTTCTTGTAACACGTTTTTTTTGATTTTAAATTTCATTTTCTTTTCCTTCTTTCTTATTTTAATTATTTTATTATTATTTTTACTGTTGAAAAGTTCAAAACTATCATTTTTCTTTAATTTTTAAGTGTTTTTTATCAAAAATATGAACATTTTATGAACATTATCAACAATTTTTAACATTATTGTAACAATTTTTCAATTTCGTTAATTGAATCTTTTAGTGCTTTATTACTATTTATCTCTTGTTCTATCTTATTGCAAGAATACATAACAGTTGTATGATTCTTTCCACCAAATTCAATTCCAATTCTTGGTAATGATTCATTAGTAAGTTTTCGACATAAATACATTGCTACTTGTCTTGGAATAGCGATATTGTTGCTCTTTTTCTTAGATTTTATATCTTCAAATGATATTTTATAAACATCTGCTACAACTTTTTGTATTTTTCTTATACTATTATGATCATTAGCATCTACAACGTTTCTCTTTACTTGATCTTTTAAAGCTTCTTTGCACACATCTAAGTTTATTTCTTGATATCCCATAATTGTTGAATATGCAATCAATGTTGTTAATGCTCCTTCAAGTTGTCTTACATCATTACCAGAATGTGATGCCATATAATTAATAACATCTTCAGGAATATCTCTATTAATTCTTTCACCTTTTATCTTTTTCTTTATTATATTAATCTTTAAATTTAAATCTGGTGGATCAATATTAACCTTTAATCCCCAATAAAATCTAGTTCTTAATCTATCTTCTAGAAGTTTTAAATCTTCAGGAGAACGATCTGATGATATTATTATCTGTTTATTATTATTATATAGGTTATTAAAAGTATGAAAGAATTCTTGCTGTGTCTTGCTTGCATTACCTAAAAATTGAATATCATCTACTATTAACACATCAATATTACGATATTTATTTTTAAAATAGTTTATATAATCAATATTATTATCATGTTCTCTTCTAGAAAGTCCTGTAAAATCTTCCATAAATTGATCGCATGTAACATATAAAACTTTCTTTTTTTGAACATCCTCAATATAATTTCCAATAGCATGCATTAAATGTGTCTTCCCTAGCCCACTATTTCCATATATAAATAAAGGATTATAAATATATCCAGGATTTTCTGCTACTGCTAAAGCTGCAGCCTGTGCAAAAGTATTTGAATCCCCTACTACAAAATTATCAAAAGTATAATGTTTTATTAAATTTGATTCAAATACGTAGTTATTATCTTCATTATCAACATCTAATGTTTCTATTTTTTCTTCATTTTCAATATTTTCACGTAGTATGAAATTTATATCATCAACTTTATTCTCACTTAAAGAATTATAAGTTGCTAATATTTGATCACGATAATTTGTTTCTAAATGATTTTTATATAATGGATGTGGAATAAGTAATCTTACTTTATTATCTTTTACATCCACAAATTCAATATTTCTAAACCAAGTGTTGAAAGATACAGAAGACATATCTTTTTCTAAATTTTTTAAAGTTTTTTCCCATATATCTCTATAATTCATTTTTATCCCCACCTGATTTTTAAGATTTTCTAATTTCATTTTAATATAATAATTTGAAAAAGAAAATAGTTATTTTTTTATCAACAAGTAATGCACATACTTATGCACAAGTTATGAACAGAAAAATCCTTATTAACTAACTATTATAATGAGTTATGCACAAATTTCAAAATATTTTTTGAACAAATTGTTAATATTTTTAAACATCTAGTTGTTGATATTGTGTAAAAGTTAAGAAAAGGTTATAATATAAATGAGTTTTTTGTTCATAAATTTAAACAGGAGGATTTTATGAAAATATATAATACTTTAACTAAAAAGATTGAAGATTTAGTACCAAATAAAGAAAATGAAATAAGAATGTATACTTGTGGACCTACTGTGTATAACTATGCTCATATTGGAAATCTAAGAACATATGTTTCGGAGGATATTTTAGAAAAAAGTTTAAAATTCTTAGGTTATAATGTCATCCGTGCAATGAATATTACTGATGTAGGGCACTTAGTAGGTGATGGAGATACTGGTGAAGATAAATTATCAAAAGCTGCTAAAAAAGAAAAAAAATCTGTTTTAGAAATAGCAGAGTTTTACACAAATCAATTTTTTGAAGATTTTAAAAAATTAAATATAGATAAACCAAAAATTATTTCAAAGGCTACAGATAATATTGATGAATATATAAAAATAATAAGTAAACTCCTAGAAAAAGATTATGCCTATATAAGTAATGGAAACGTTTATTTTGATACTAGTAAATATGATAAATATTATGAATTATCAGGTCGAAATAAAGAAGATATGAAAATAGCATCAAGAGAAGAGATAGAAGAGGATAAAAATAAGAGAAATCCTTTTGATTTTGGACTTTGGTTTACAAATTCTAAATTTAATGATCAAGAATTAAAATGGGATTCACCATGGGGAGTAGGATATCCAGGATGGCATATAGAGTGTAGTGGAATCGCTATTAAATATTTAGGGGAACATTTAGATATTCACTGTGGGGCAGAAGATGCCATTTTTCCACATCACACAAACGAAATAGCCCAAAGTGAGTGTTATTTAGACCATAAATGGTGTAATTATTGGGTTCATTTAGGATTTTTAATTGATACAAATGGTAAAATGTCTAAATCAAGCGGTGAATTTTTAACTTTATCATTATTAGAGAGCAAAGGATATAATCCATTAAGTTATCGTTATTTTTGTTTAAATTCACATTATCATAAGCAATTAGAATTTAATTATAATTCATTAGACATAGCCCAAAATGCTTATTTTAAATTAAAAAATAGAGTTCAAAGTCTTAAAAATGAAGGAGAATTAGATCAAAAAGTATATGATGAGTACATTTTAAAATTTAAAAATGCTATAGAAAATGACTTAAATACATCACTTATGATTACAAACACTTATGATATTTTAAAAGAAAATACTAGTGATATTACTAAGATAAAAGTTATAAAAGAATATGAAAAAGTATTATCATTAGACTTATTTAAAGAAGAAAAAGTAGATGTAGATCAAAAAATATTAGATAAAATAGAAGAAAGAACTAAAGCAAAACAAGAAAAAAATTATGCCTTAGCTGATGAAATAAGAAAAGAATTAGAAGAAAAAGGAATAAGACTAATAGATACCAAAGAAGGTACAAAATTCGAAAGGATATGATTTGATTGGATTATACAATATTAATAGTAATAGGACTAGCAATTTCTTTATTATCACAGGCTTTTATTAGTATTACATATAAAAAATATAAGAAAATTAATAATAAAAAATTAATATCAGGTGCAGAAACAGCAAGAAAAATACTAAGTGCAAATGGATTAGATAAAATATATGTTGTAGAAACACAAGGATATTTAACAGATCACTATGATCCAAGAGCAAAGGTAATTAGGTTATCACAAGATATATATAGAGGAGAAACTATAGCAGCGGCTAGTGTAGCAGCTCATGAAGTAGGGCATGCTATTCAAGATAAAGAAAATTACAAATTTATGAGAATTAGATCATCTTTAGTACCAATTACCAACATAGGTAGTAAATTTGGTTATTTAGTAATTTTAGCAGGTGTTTTTTTGAATATGATGGGGTTACTTTATTTAGGTTTAATTTTACTAGGAAGTATCTTACTATTTCAATTAGTAACATTACCAGTTGAATTTAATGCTTCAAAGAGAGGAAAAAAGAATCTAGAAAAACTAAATATATTAACTAAAAGCGAACTAAATAGTGCATCTAAAGTATTAGGAGCAGCAGCTTTTACATATGTAGCATCATTTATAACAACTATAATAGAATTAATGAGATATCTCTTAATTGCTAATAATGGTAGGAGAAGATAATGAATATTAATACTATTAATCTAAAAGTATTAGCATATTTAGGTGATAGTGTTTATGAAAACTTAGTTCGCGAATACTTGATATCAAAAAAAATAAATAATGTTAATGAATTACAAAAACTATCATTAAATTATGTTAGTGCAAAATCACAAGCAAAAATATTAGAAGAATTACAAAATATTAATTATTTTAAAGAAGATGAAGAAGAAATAATAAAAAGGGCAAGAAATACCAAAACAACATCACATTCTAAAGCTTGTGATATTTTAACTTATAAGCATGCAACAGCCCTAGAAGCACTTTTTGGATATTTAAAAATATTAAATAAAATAGATAGAATAGAAGAAATATTTAAAAAAATAGAGGAGATTAACGATGTTAGTATCTAGTAAAAATGTTGCAAAAGAAGTATTAAAAAATAAAAAAGATATTAAAAAAGTATATTTAATAGATGATTTTAATGATGAAGAGATACTTTTTATGCTAAAAAAATCTAATATTGTGCCACAATACTTAGACAAACGAAAATTTTATGAACTTGCAGATAAAAAAGCTCAAGGTATAATTATAGACATATCTGATTACAAATATTGTGATTTAGACGATATTATTAAACAAGATGGACTTATAATTATTCTTGATCACTTAGAAGATCCTCATAATTTTGGTGCCATAATTAGAACATGTGAAGCAGCAGGTGTGGATGGAATTGTTATTCCAAAAGACAGAAGTGTAGAAGTTAATAGTACAGTTATGAAGACAAGTGTAGGAGCTTTAAGTAATATTAAAATAGCCCAGGTAAATAACTTAAATCAAGCAATAGAAAAGTTGAAAAAAGAGTGTTATTGGATAGTTGGAACAGATATGAGTGGAGAAAACTATACTAAAATAGATTATCAAGGTAGTATTTGTTTAATAATAGGCAGTGAAGGAAATGGAATGAGCAAATTAGTAAGAGAAAATTGTGATTTTATTGCCCAAATCTCAATGTTTGGAAAGATAAATAGTCTAAATGCATCTGTCGCAGCAGGAATAATGATTTATGAGGCGGTAAGACAGAGAAAAAGTTAGGAGTTTATATGACCTATAAAAACTACAATGATTATGAATTAATGTATTTAATAAGTGAAAATAATGAAGACGCTTATCAAACAATATTTGAAAAGTATCAACCATTAGTATTTAAAGAAGCTATTAAATACATTTTTTTATCCAAAAAATTAGGAATAAGTGAAGAAGATTTAATAGAAGAGGGGAAAGTTGGACTATATAAAGCTATAGAAGGATATAATAATGAAGTCGAATTTTTTACGTTTGCCTCAATTTGTATTAAAAGATCAATTTTTAAACTATTAAAAAAAAGTAGTACTTATAAGCAAAAAATATTAAATGAGGCGATAGATATCAACCAAGATAATGATGATTCTATCTATTATCAAGAGGAAAAAGATAAGGATATCGTTCAAAATTTAATAAACGAAGAATTTGAATCAAAAATTACAAAATTTAAGCATAAATTAAATGAACAAGATTCAACTATATTTGAATTAAAATATAATGGTTTTACTTATAAAGAAATAAGTGAAATATTAAATTTAGATAAAAAATATATTGATAACAGATTACTATCTATTAGAAACAAATTAAAAAAGTATTTAAAAGATGAAAAATAGATGATATAATTTAATATAATAAAGGTAGTGTTTATATGGAAATAGTAGAAAATAATGTAATAACACTTAATGAATACATAAAAAGAGGCAAGGCTAAAACCTTTTTGAAACTTATGAAAGAAGTAGATAAAGCACTAATAAAAGAGCATGAAAAAGGTTTAGCAATTGTAAATATTAACTTAGATCAAATATCAATCAATCAAGAAACAGGACAAATAATGTTTAAAGAATTAGATTCATTTGATCCACTTGATAAGACGATGGCAGGATATAAAACTGGTGTTTCAATTAATGCCGATAGAAAGTCATCATTTGAACATAATGAAAATTCACTTGCACTTATGATTTTAGGTTGGTATGTTAATAAAGATCATTCGTCAGTTGAAAGCGATATGGTTGCAGTTGAGAACTATCAAGAGTATGCAAAAAAGATTCCAAGATGGATTAGTGGATACTTTAATGATAGATTTAGAAAAATGAGTGATATAAAATTTTATCAATATTACGATAAAAATTTTGCAAATAGAATGAATGAAGATATGGAATATCTAAATTTATCACCACAAGAGAGAATAAAAACAAATCAAAGCATAATAACATCTATTAATTTTAATATTAAAAAATTATTATTTTCATCAAGAATAACAAAAGATGATATTTTTGGTTTTTATGAACAATATGCAATTGAAAATTATGAAAGAAACTTTGGAACAACCGAAAAACAAGATTATATGACAGCAGGAGGGCCAGGACAAAGTTTAGTTAAAACATTATATAAACCAGGAACAGAAAGAGAATATATGGAAGATGAAATGAGTTACCATATAGACAATATTAATCCTGGAAATAAACAATCAGCATATGCAACAGCAATTGCTTTAGCATTAATTGGCTGTTTAGCTTTACTAGTATCAGCAGTTAGCTTTATAATATTTTCTAAGATATTTTAGAAAATATTTTTTCTATGAGGGGAGTTTATATGAGAAAAAAAGTAATTGTATTTGGTGGAGGACATGGTGCTAACTATTTTTTAAAAGGACTAAAAGAATTTCCTTTAGATATAGTAGCAGTAATATCAGTATCAGATAATGGACGTTCCACAGGAAAATTAAGAAATGAATTTAATATGCCAGCAATGGGAGATATAAGAAATGTAATAGTAAGTTTGTCTAATATAGATAATGATTTGAAAGAATCACTACAATATAGATTTCATACAAATAGCGATCTTAATGGACATCCATTAGGTAATTTAATATTGGCATCAATGTATCAAAAAACAGGAAGTTTCAAAAAAAGCATAGATATGTTTTCTACACTTGTTAATCTAAAACATAAAGTTCTACCACTATCCGAAGATTATCTTACTTTAATGGGGGAAACAATAGATGGAGAAATTGTAGAAGGAGAATGTAATTTACCACTAGTAGATAAAAAATATAAAAGAATATTTTACAAAGAGAATCCAACAGTATTACAAGAAGTATTAGATGAAATTGAAAAAGCTGATGCCATTATCTTCAGCATGGGAAGTTTATATACAAGTATTATCCCTCACTTATTGTGTCCACAAATAATAGATGCTTTAAAAAGTACTAAAAAAGAAAAGATATATATTTGTAATGCGGTAACTCAACCAGGAGAAACAGATGATTATACTGTTAGTGATCATGTAAAAGAGTTGAATAAGTATTTAAAATATAGTAAAATAGACGCCGTTGTTGCAGCAAACACAAAAATAAGTGAAAAAATAGTAAAAAAATATAGCAACGAGGAACAAAAAAGTCTTGTTAAAATAGATAAGAAAAATTTAGATGCAATAGGATGTAAACTCATAAAGAGTGATATGTTATTCATTGATGAAGATAACTATATAAGACACGACAGTATCAAATTAGCAACAACAATCTTTTCATACTTAATGAGGTGATTATATGGCATTTACAACTGATATAAAAGATGAAATATGCTCTTTAAAAAAGAACAATATTGAAAATATTTCAGAATTATCAGCATTTGTTAGAAATAATGGTACTATAAAAGATAATAAATTAGTAATAACAACAGAAAATTCTAAAGTTGCAAGAAGAGTTTATAGTTTGTTTAAAGAATTATATGATATATCTTGCAATGTAGACACAATAAAAAAGACAAATTTGAATAAAAGAAGATGCTACACAATTACGGCAGAAGATGATATACAAGAAGTATTAAAAAAACTAAATATAGATGATTTGTCATTACCAGTAGAAGATTATTTAATAGATTCAGAAGAGGAAAAAAGAGCATATCTAAGAGGGATATTCTTAGCAACTGGAAGTATAAATAATCCTCAAACCTCAAGTTATCATCTAGAACTTTTTATAAAAGAAAAAAAAGAAGCAGAAAAAATAATAGAAATATTAAATTACTTTTATATTGAAGGCAAAATTATAAAACGAGCTAAAGAATACATGGTTTATGTTAAAAAATCAGAGAAGATAGCCGACTTTCTAAGAATAATAGAAGCAAATAGGGCAGTGTTATTTTTTGAAGATATAAGAATTTATCGTGATCATAAAAACATGACTAATAGACTAAATAATTGTGAACAAGCAAATGTTGAAAAAACAATTAAATCGTGTAATAATCAAATAAAAGATATAGAAAAAATATTAAGGGTATATCCAGAAAATGCTATTGATGAAAAGTTAAAGCTAGTAATGGACTATCGTATGAAATATAAAGAAGTCTCCTTATCAGAACTTAGTAATATCATTTATCAAGAGACTGGAGAAGATATAACAAAATCAGGAATAAATCATCGATTTAGAAAAATAAAAGAAATGGCAGAAAAAATAAAATAAAAAAGGCGAATATAAAAGCCTTTTTTCATTGAAAAAATTTAAATAATATAGTAATATAATATTATATCATATAGTAGAAGGATACGGTGTTACTTATGAATAAGAAAAATGTAAAAAGTGTCAAGAAAAAGGCTACAAAAGCACCAACAAAGAAAAACGCAAAAACAAAATCAACAAAAAAAAGTACAACTTTAAAGTCACAACCAATAGCAAAAAAGAAAACAGTAACTAAGAAAAAAGGATTTACCCTAATAGAACTAATACTAGTAATAGTAATAGTAGGCGTATTAGGTTTATTAGTTGTGCCAAGAATATCAAGTTTAATATCAAGTGGCAAAAACACGTATTATACAACAATAGAAAAGGAAATGACACTATTAGCGAAAGACTATTATGCAGATCAAATGAAAGAATTACCATTATCAGGCTCTAGTGTAGAATTAACAATGAGTAAGTTATTATACAATAACTATATCACTGAAATGATTAAAGATGCTACACAGATGCCATGTAATAATTCATTTATTATTGTAACAAGTAAAGGTAATAAAAAGTATGAATATGTAGCATGTTTGTTCTGTGATGACTATAATTCACAACCTAAAATATGTAAAGAACATGCATCAGCAGCAGTAATGAGTATGGAAACTCTAGTAAAAAATCATCAAGTACTAGAGCCAATAACAAATGAAGAAAAAAATGAAATAAAAAGAGATTTAATAGCAAAATATAGTTATATAAACAACACTATTGGACTAAATGATATTGTTTTAGATTTAAATGGAGTAAATACAAACAAATTAGGTAACTATACATTTACATACGTAATACCAAAAGCAGGAATATATAAATATGCAGGTGTAATCAAAGTAAAAGACTTAGTAGCACCAACAATAACAGGAGATACAGTTTATACAACTAAAGGACAACCAGCAGATATATGGAAATATATAACAGTAAGTGATAACTATTATGATACAAGTGATATAACAAAAAGATATGAAGAAATAGATACAGTAGATATAAACACACCAGGAAATTATAGAATAAAAATAACAGCGATAGATAAAGATAACAATGTAAGAGAAAAAGAAATAATATTAAAAGTAATAGAAAAGATAGCAACATTTACACCAGAAGAAAAAGATTGGTCAAAAAATGATGCAACAGCAAGAGTTGATATATTAAATTTAGGTGGATTAGAAGTATCAAGTTGGACATATAGAACAGGAGTGTTAGGAACAACAACAACTTGGGGAAATAAAGTAACAGGAAGTGGAAGCACACAAAATGTAACACTAAGTTCAAATGGAATAAATATAATAGAAGTAGAAATAACATATAGAGATGGAACAAAATTTGTACAACAGAGTGGACAATATAAAATAGATAAAGAAGAACCAACCTGTGGTGGAGTATCAGGAAGTGATACAACATGGACAAACGAAACAAGAACAGTGTCAGTAGGATGTACAGATGATTTAAGTGGATGTGAACATACAAGTTATAGTAAAGTGTATTCATCAACAAAGAAAACAGACACAATAACAATAAAAGATGCTGTAGGAAATGAAAAAGTATGTCCAGTAGATGTTTACGTAGATAAAACAAAGCCAACATGTGGAACAATATCAACAGTACCAAGTGGAGCAAGTAACACAAGTTGGGTAAGTGGACAACGTCAAGTAAATGTAACATGTAACGATAGTGATAGTTTATGTGTAACAACAACATATACAAGGACATATACAGCATCACAAACAACAGGAGAAATAACAATAAAAGATAATGCCAATAATGAACAAACCTGTACAGTAGGTATCTATCTAGATACAGATACACCAACAAAACCAACAGTAACAGGAACAGTGGCAACTAATACAAACGGATTTAGAAACACATTAACAGTAACCGGAGGAACTTCAACATCAGGAATAAAAGGCTATGAATACTGTGAGATGACAAGTAATACAACATCAGGATGTACATGGAAGAGTTATTCGAACGGAGTAACATATAGTACAAAAGGAACAACATACTTCTTTGCAAGAGCAGTAAACAATGCTAACACAAAAGGAACAGCCTCAAATGCTTATATAGTAAAGATAGTAAATCCAGTATTAACATATGATAATAACAATGGTTCAGGATGTACATCAAAAGAAGGAATATATCAAAGTGCTTGGGGAGAATTATGTACACCAACAAGACAAGGATATACATTCAGTGGTTGGTATAATGGATCAACACAGGTAACATCAAGTACAACCGCAACAGGTAATATAACAGTAACAGCAAAATGGACTGCAAACACATATGTAGTAGAGTATTATCAAGGATCAACAAAATTAACATCATCAACGCACACATATGATACAGCCCAGAACTTAACAACATATAGTGGAACAGTGCCAACAAATTGGACATCTTTCTATGGATGGGGAACAGGAACGTCATCAACATCAAGAACATATACAAATGAACAAAATGTAACTAATTTGTCATCAACAAATAATGGAACAATTAAGTTATATGCAATCTTCTCAAGGACAGTGAATGTTTATAGTGGATTAAATAAAGCAACAAATAATTCAAAGACTCAATACTATAATCCATACAATACAAGTTATGTAACATCAATATCATTAACAAACCCAACAGCAATAACAAATTGGGAAGTATTAGGATATAGAGATGATCAAACAGCAGATGTAAAAGAATATGACAGTACAGCAAGTGTAAAACCAACATATAATGCAAGTGCAAATTATTATGCAGTATATTCAAGAAGCTATACAGCAACATTCTATAGTGGAGTTTCTAAAGCGACAACGAAGACAAAAGCATCAGATAAAGCATACTATAATACAAATACATCAAGCTTACCAACAAAAGTAAGTATCACATTAGATACAGCAGCCAACTCAACAGATATATCAAACTGGACAGAGTTAGGTTGGAGAGATGATACAACGGCAGAAACAAAGAAATACGGCTATGGAGCAAGTGCAACAGTAGCATTTGGAACAAATTTCTACAGTACATATTCAAGAACATTAACAATAAATTATAGTGCAAATGGAGGAAGCGGAAGTGTAAGCAATACAACAAAAACAATATATTTAAACTCAAACGCTACTTCAACAAGTTCACAACAAGTAACATTAGCAGCTAATACATTTACAGCACCAACGGGATATAAATCAGCGGAGAAATGGACAATAGATGGAGTAGACTATAATGCAAATGGTAGTGGCAATTATACACCAAGTCTTGCCTATAATGAATCATCATTTGCGAAGACAGCAAAAGCTAAATGGGCAGCAGATACATACACAATAGCATACTATCAAGGAAATGGAACAAGTACAGCAGGAAGTACACAACTAGGAACATCAACATGTAATTATGGAGTGGCATGTTCATTAACAAAATATGCAAACTTAGGAAGTACATTCCCTGACAGTGCACATGGTTGGACATTCGCCGGATGGAGTACAAGTCAGACCGGAACTTCAGTAGATTATACGGATGGTAAAAGTGTTACAAGTATAGGAAATCCTGGAACGACAGTTAAATTATATGCAGTAGGAAAAAGAGACGTAACATTTGCATCAGGTCAAGCACCAACAAGCTTATTAGCAACAAAAACACAATATTGGAACCCATATCAATCTGGAACAAGTTATGTCACCGGAGTTGATATACCAAACGCTACATCAATAAGTGGATGGACATTTGTAGGATATAGAGCAACAAATGATGCATCATCTACAGTTACAATTGCAGCAGCAAATGCTGGAACAAGTTATAAATTAAATTCCGGATATGTTTCATCTGTATTTAGATCAATATATTCAAGGGAAGCAACATTAGCATATGGTGCAAATGGAGGAAGTGGAACAACTCCTACTAGTCAAAAATTAACACAGTACTATAATTCTGGATATCCATCAAATGGATCAAATAGTGGAGCTAATACTGTTGGAGGAAGTATTACATTAGCAAGCAATGTATTTGCAAAGTCAGGTTATGAACAAAAAGGATGGAATACAAAAGTCGATGGAGCAGGGACTTCATATACTGCTGGATCTAGTTATACATTAAATCCTGGTGTAACAAGTAATGCTACAGTAACTTTATATGCAAAATGGATACCTAATACAATAAAATTAACGTTAAATAAAAATGGTGGAACAGGTGGAACTAGCGAAGTTTGGTATAAATATGGAACAAGTAAATTTTATAGTAATTCTGGTTGTACTACTGAGATAACTTCAGTTACATTACCAACAAAATCTGGATATACACTTGATAGATATAATGGTGATGGTAGTAGTGGTGGTAATAACCCAGAAAGATATATATATTCAGATGGAACATTTGCAAATGACTTAGCAACAGATATATATAAAGATGCAACACTATATGCAGTTTGGACAGGTAAGACATATACAGTAACACATTATCAAGGAAATGGAACAAGCACAGCAGGTAACAAATCACTAGGAACAACAAGTTGTACATTTGGAACGGCATGTACATTAAAAACCTATGCAACATTAGGCGGAACATTCCCAGATAGCTCACATGGATGGGCATTCGCTGGATGGAGTACAAGTCAAACAGGAACTGATAGAACATATAGTAATGGAGGATCTATTAATCCATCAACATACGCAGAAACAGTTAATATCTATGCAGTAGGTTCAAGAAGTGTAACATTTGCGTCAGGTAAAGCGCCAACAAGTTTACTTGCAACTAAAACACAATATTGGAACCCATATCAATCTGGAACAAGTTATGTAACTGGAGTTGATGTACCATCAGCAACAGCAATAAGTGGATGGACATTTATAGGATATAGAGCAACAAATGATGCCTCATCTACAGTTACAATTGCAGCAGCAAATGCTGGAACAAGTTATAAATTAAATTCCGGATATGTTTCATCTGTATTTAGATCAATATATTCAAGGACACTAACAATGGCATATAATGCTAATGGTGGATCAGGAACGACAGCTAGTCATACAGGGACACAATATTATAATTCTGGATATCCATCAAGTGGATCAAATAGTGGTGCAAATGTAACTAGTGTGTCATTTACACTAAAAACAAACGGATTTACAAAAGCAGGATATAATTTTACTAAATGGGCAGATGGCAGTGCCAGTGGAACACAATATGCAGCAGGAGCATCATACTCATTTGGACCTGCTGTAGGAGCTACAACTTTAACAAAAACAATGTATGCAATTTGGAATTTCACAGGAACAGGTCTATTCACATACACAGGAACTTACGAATTAATAAACGAAGGTTCAGGTAACTGGAGAGCGGAATTAAAAACGGGAGGTACGTTTACACCAGGAGGATCTATGAATGTTGATATTTCTGTTACCGGTGGTGGTGGTGCAGGAGCATCACCTTCCAGTTGGGAGACTTCAAAAGGAACTGGAGCCGGTGGATGTGGTGGAGCATCTGCATACGTTAAAAATAAAACGCTTAGTGCAACTGGATATACCGTAACTATAGGGGCAGGAGGAGCACCTACATACGGAACAAAAGGAGGAGACGGAAAAGAAACTAGCTTTAAAAACGGAAGTACGACTATCGTATCAGCTGCCGGTGGTGGTGGCGGTGGTGCAAGTACATCGAACTGGTATAAGCAATGTACACAAGCCACAACCGGAACAGGCGATAAAGTTCTTAAAGGGGGATTAGGCGCAGCTGGTTCAACTGATGCACAGGCCACATATAATGGTGTAAAAGGCAGCGTTGGAAATTATGCGTTTGAATCTAGTTCATATCTACAATATGGCGCTGGAGGAGCTTCTGGCTCAGCTAGAAACGTTAGTGCTAAAGCTGATAGTAATGGTGTTAAGTGTAATCAAAACACTGGAGTAGCATATGGCGGCGGCGGTGGAGGAAGCTCAAAAGGTTATGGAAGTGATTCTTCTTGCCAATGGGTTAAACCTACAAGCGCTTCTGCTAACTCAGGCTCAGGCGGCGGTGGTGGTTGTACCGGATATTATGGCCCTGCTAATGGAGGTCAAGAAAAACCATACCGTACTGGTGGAAATGGCGGATCTGGTATAGTCATTATTAGAAATGCACGATAAAAATAATAAAAGGAGAAAGATTTTCTCCTTTTTCTTTTACAAAAAAACTAGTGTTTAACTAGTTTTTATTTTATTTTTCTTTTTATTAATCCAATTGCCCCTAACTTTTTATAGGTATTGTATAAAGCTGGATTAATTATTAAATCAAATTCTCCTATAAATTCAGTTATTTCAGAATTGAAACTAAGTTTAATATTGTTTAATCCCTTATATCTATTATCATTTCCGAAGTTACCAGTAATAGCATTTAAATCAAAAGTCTTATATCCTAATTTATTGTATTTCTCCATAATGAACCACTTGAAGAAGTAAGAGGGAGATATGTTCTTAAATTTCTGATCAAACCCATCTATTAAGAAATAAATAGTTTTTTCAGTTTTAAGAATAGCCCCAGCACCAATATCGATACCATCAGGATACTTAGCAAGTAACTCTGTAGCACTTTTTAATTCTAAATCATAAGAATTAAGTATTTTATCTGATTCCATCTTATTAGATATAAGATTTCTCATATCAACACCCTTGGTTGTTCTAGCTTGCATCTTTTGGCCTATTGCAGCATTTCTACTTTGCTCTTTTTCAAATAACTTTTGAACAACTTTTAAATATTTCTCTGTATCGATAGAAATAGTATAAGCTTCGAAATTTGGACCAAAAAACTGTTGCATAGCCCCATAATAATTTAAATTACGATAATGTTTTCTTGCAACATATTTATAAAACTTATCTAATTCATTAGGTGCTAACTGATTAATATTTATCTCACGTTTTTGAGATTTATGTATTTTGTTGCGTGCAGATTTATTAAAATAATTAATAACGTTTCCATTAGTATTACCAAATTCAATAAAAGCATTCCATCTAGGTTTTAATGTTTCAAAGTACAAATTATTACCTAAGAAGTGATATCCACAACTTTGTAATATTGGCTTTGATAGTACTTGCGCTTGAGCCACTATGTTTCCCTTTTGATCTCTTTTATAATCAATTATAGGTGGATCAAGTTTTAAAAAGACAACACCATCATGGGCTAACATCTTTTTAATAGCAAAGGTAACTTTATCAACTAAAACTTTATCCGTATAATCAATTAAGAATCCACGAGGGGCATAGGCATATTTAAATTGGTATATCAACTTATCATATAAAACTAAAGAAGCACCTACTAAAACATCATTTTCAACAAAGCCCAAATATCTATATTTATAGCCTTGGGTTGCCATTGTTTTAGCATAACTTGAAGTTTGATAATAAGTATGTAGTACATGATTCTTTGAAAAATTATCAAAATTATTTTCATCTAGGAAAACTATTTTCACATGACCAACTCCTGTTCCCTATAAAAATAATATCTTTTTTTACGTAAAAAAGCAATATAAAAAAGAACAATAAGTTCAAAAGAAAAAGTATTTATAGTATAATAATCTATGAAGGTGATAATATGTTTGAGAATAAAAAAATATTTATCTTGGGGATGGCAAGAAGTGGTTATGATGCCGCTAAATTACTAGCAAAACATCACAACGAGATTGTTTTAAACGATAAAAGTTTAGATCAAGATGAGGACAAAGTAAAAGAATTAGAAAGCCTAGGAGTAAAAGTAATATTAGGAAGTCACCCAGATGATATTCTTGATGAATCTTTTGATTATTTAATTAAAAATCCTGGAGTTCACTTTGATCATAAATATTTAGAATATGCCGAAAAACACAATATAAAAGTAATTAATGAAATAGAAATGGCATATCACTTTTTACCAGATAATGTTAAAAAGATAGGTATTACGGGTACTAATGGTAAAACAACAACTACAACCTTAACTTATGAGATTGTAAAAGCTTACTATGGAGATAAAACTCACTTAGCAGGTAATATTGGTTTTCCTTTATCTGGAGTTGTAGAAAGTATTAAGGAAAATGATATATTAGTTATGGAAATAGGAGTTCCACAACTGCATGATATGTATGATTTTAAATTTGATATTTCAGTTTTAACTAATATTTTTGAAGCACACTTAGATATGTTTAAAACTAGAGAATATTATAATGAAAATAAAAAAAGAATATTTAGACATCATACTAAAGATGATATTGCAATCATCAATAAAGGAAACCTTGATGCTTATAATCTAACAAAAGATGTACCTTCAACAATTAAGTATTTTTCAAGTACTCAAGAAATTGATGGATGTTATCTAAAAGATGATTTTATTTATTATTATGATGAACAAATAATAAATATTAATGATATAAGAATTAAAGGTGTACACAACTATGAAAACTGTATGTGTGCCATTATGGTTGCTAAAGAATTAAATATACCTAACGAGGTAATAGTTAGTGTGTTAAAAGAATTTAAAGGTGTAGAACATCGTATAGAATATGTTAGAACATTAAATGGAAAAGAATTCTATAATGATTCAAAGGCAACTAATATAAAGGCTACTCAGATAGCTTTAAATGCTTTCCAAAAACCAGTTATTTTATTACTAGGTGGATTAGAAAGGAATCAAAACTTTAAAGATTTAGAAGAGTACATGAAATATACTAAATTGGTAGTAGGTTATGGAGAATGTAAAGAAAGACTAAAAGGTCAAATGGAAGAAATAAATAAAAAGATTATTTTAACAGATAATCTAAGAAACGCCATTATGATTGCAAATGAAAATAGTGTAGAGGGTGATGTAATTTTATTATCACCAGCATCTGCATCA
>JAEEGL011474873.1_pt1 | contig 30123 bp, 24 predicted proteins | sample 9134231 | NCBI WGS metagenome assembly JAEEGL01 (sample SAMN16246548, study PRJNA631951) | gut metagenome | biome: gut microbiome; feature: rumen; material: fiber-attached | host: Bos | place: Iran: Karaj | collected 2018-10 | reverse complement strand
TATTGTTTCCAAAGATTAAATATTCCATTAGGTCATCCAGTACGTGATACACAAGATAGTTTCTATATTAATGATGAATATTTACTTCGTACACAAACATCAAGTGTACAAGCAAGAGTTATGGAAGCTAATACTGAAAAAACTCCAATTAGAATTATTTGTCCAGGTAAAACATATAGAAGAGATGATGATGCAACACATTCTCATCAATTTGGTCAAGTAGAAGGACTTGTTATTGATAAAGGTATTACAATGGCAGACCTTAAAGGAACACTTGAAATAATGGCTAAGAAGATGTTAGGAGAAAAAACAAAAGTAAGATTTCGTCCATCTTTCTTCCCATTCACAGAACCTAGTGTAGAAGTAGATGTAAGTTGCTTTAAATGTAATGGTAAAGGATGCAGTTTATGCAAGAATACTGGTTGGATAGAGTTACTTGGAGCTGGTATGGTACATCCTAATGTTTTAATTGATAGTGGATATGATCCAAAAGTATATAATGGATTTGCCTTTGGTATGGGAATAGATCGTCTTGCCATGATGAAGTATGGAATTACGGATATACGTTATATGTATACAGATGATATTCGTTTCTTAAAACAATTTGACAGGGAGGAGTATTAAGATGAAAGTTAGTCGTAAATTTTTAAATGATTATGTTGATATATCTGATCTTGATATTCATGATATTGCCGAAAAAATGACTGGTGTTGGAAATGAATATGATTCATGTGGTCCACTTGTAGAAGCAAGTAAACTGGTTGTTGGTGAAGTAGTAGAATGTGAAAATCATCCTGATTCAGATCACTTACATGTATGTAAGGTTGATGTAGGAGAAGAAGTCCTTGATATCGTATGTGGTGCTCCTAATGTTAGAAAAGGTATTAAAGTAATAGTTGCTCTTCCTGGAGCTAAACTTCCTGGTGGAGAAATCAAGAAAAGTGTAATTCGTGGTGTAGAAAGTAATGGTATGTTATGTTCTATCCAAGAACTTGGAATTGATCACAAGTATTTAAAACCAGAAGATATTGAAGGTATTCACGAAGTTAAAGAAGATGTAAAAAATGGTGAAGATGCTCTTAAAGCATTGAATTATGATGATGAAGTAATAGATTTTGAACTTACAAGTAATAGAGGTGACTTATTATCTATTCTTGGTATGGCTTATGAAGTAGGAGCAATCTATAGACGTGAAGTAAATCAAATGGATTTGAATTACCCTAAAACACAAGGTAAGATGAATTTCAATCTCGATATTCAAACAGAAAGATGTCCTTTATTCTTAGCTAAGAAAGCAATAAATGTAACTATTAAAGAAAGTCCTGATTTTATTAAGAAAAGACTTATTGCATCAGGAATTAGACCTATTAACAATATTGTTGATATTTCTAATTATGTAATGCTTGAAGTAGGACAACCTCTTCATTATTATGATGCAGATAGTTTGGGTGACACATTAATTGTTCGTGATGCAAGAGAAAATGAAAAATTAGTAACATTAGATGAACAAGAAAGAACTTTATCTAAAGAAGATATAGTTATTGCAAATAAAAATGAAGCTATTGGATTAGCTGGTGTTATGGGTGGATTATCTACTGAAGTAACAGATAAAACAAAGAATGTCTTAATTGAAGCAGCTATCTTTGATAGTGTAAGTATAAGACTTACTTCAAAGAAGATACTTCGTAGTGAAGCATCTAATAGATTTGAAAAAGGATTAGATTACAATAGAACATATATGGCAATGGAAAGAAGTTGTGCATTACTTGCTAAGTATGCAGATGCTACTATCATTGATGATGAATGTATTCATGATAATGTTGATAAGAAAGAAAACAAGATTAATATAACAGTAAATGATATTAATAGTCTATTAGGTATTACTCTTGATAAGAATACTATTATTGATATTTTTAAAGCGTTATCATTCAGAGTAAATGATAAAGGTGTAGATATTGAGGTTACTGTTCCATCTAGAAGACTTGATATTAGTATTAAAGAAGATTTAGTAGAAGAGGTAGCAAGAATCTATGGTATTGATAATATACCAGGTAAAGTACCTACATTACCATTAAGACGTGGTTCATATAACAAATTCAATAGATTAATACGTAATAAGTTAACATCTCTTGGATTAAATGAAACAATGACTTACACACTAATACCTAGAAGTGAAGTTCATAAATATACAACAGATGAATTTGAAGAAGTATGTTTACTTGATCCAATGAGTGATGATAGAAGTACTCTTCGTTATAGTTTATTACCAAGCTTAATGATGATATATGACTATAATAGTAAACGTAATAATAAAGATATATCTATTTTTGAAATAGGTAAATCATTCTTTAAAAAAGAAGAATATGGTGAAGAAGAAAGACTAGCTATTCTAATGTCTGGTAATTATAAAGATAATCTTTACAAAGAAAAGATTAATTTCTATCACTTAAAAGGTATTATGGAAGAATTACTTGATTCTCTTGGATATAACGGAAGATATTCATTAGTTATAGATAATCTACCTAGTGAATTACATCCAGGAGCATCTGCAAGTATCATTTTAAATGGTAAGAATATAGGTATTATTGGTAAAGTACATCCAAATATTACTAAAGAAGATATTTATGTTCTTGAAATTAATTTAACACTATTAAAATCATTTAGAGTAGGAACATTAAGTTTCAAAGAAATATCTAAATATCCTAATATTGTTCATGATGTAGCCTTTGTACTTGATAATGATATAACTAATGAAACAGTAATGAAAGAGATTAAGAAGAGTTGTGGTAAGTATTTAGTAGATATTAATCTATTCGATATTTATAATATTGATAAGAAAACTAAATCACTTGCATATACTTTAGTATTTAATGATCCTAATACAACACTTACTGATGAAATAGTTATGCCAATCTTTGAAAAGATGATTAGTGATGTTACTACTAAACTTAATTGTAAATTAAGAGATAATTAATTTTATCTCTTTTTTATGTTATACTTTATATGATAGGAGTAGAGTATGAATACAAATAATAATAAAAATAGTAATAATCCAATATCAATTATCTTATTGTTATTATTAATAGGTGTCTTAGGATATGTAGCTCTTAATTTTAATAAGATTATGGATAGGACAGAAAATCCTACCAATAACCAAATAAATACAAATACAGAAACTACTGAACCACAAACTCCATCTAATCCGACAACACCAAGTGAACCAAGTAGTACTAATCCATCAACTACTCCAAGTACTACGCCAACACCTTCAACACCAAGTACTCAAACAGAAGATCCTCAGCCAACGACAATACCTACTACAAGTATTAAAAAATATACACTATCTTATAATGCTAACGGTGGAATTGTAACTCCTACTAGTAAAACTTTAAATGATGGTTCATCATATGGAGAACTTCCAACCCCAACAAGAAGTGGTTATACATTTACTGGATGGTATACAAATAGTGATGGTGGAAGTAAAGTATCAAAGGATACTAAGATAACAGCTAATACAACAATATATGCTCATTGGAATAAAAATAATGAACCAGTTCCTACTAACCCAACAGGAATAAGTTTAAATTCTTCTTCAGGAACAATTTATGCGATGGGCAAAGTAACACTTAAAGCAACAATTGCTCCAGCAAATGCGAAGAATAAAACTGTTACTTGGACGAGTAGTGACACTAAAATAGCATCTGTTAATAAAAATGGAGTAGTTACTGGTAAAAAGACTGGAACTGCCACAATAACTGCTAAAACAGTTAATGGTAAAACAGCTACTTATAAAGTAACAGTAAGAAGAGTTAATATAGCCTTAATAGGTAATAGTAAAACATATCGTGGTAAAGATAAAGAAACATCAGTATCACTTCTTCTTTCAAATATGTTAAAGAATCGTGGTATACCACATAACATAACAGTTGTTGCAAAAGGTGGTTCATCTCTTCTTTATAAAACAGAAGAATCTCCATATAAAGAAAAACTAAGTGGTAATTATGATATTGCTGTATTACAAGAGAAAACAGCCTTTGCATCAAGAGGCAATGAATATGAACAAGGTTTATCAAAAACAATTGATATATTAAAGAAAGCTAACTCTAGCATAAAAATTTATTTGCGTGAAGGATATCAAGTATATGATAGAACAGTAGATGGTGTTAAACAATATTTTGATACCGAACAAGCTTTAGCAAATTCAAGAGCAAAATCATTAGCAAGCAAATATAAAATAAATTTAATAGAAGATGGTTCATCATTTGTGTATTATAAAACCAAAAAAAAGACAGTAAAACCATTATTTGATTCAGATAAGCTCCACGCTTCAATTAAAGGTACATATTTATCAGCTGCGTGTGTTTATAAGAATATTACATCAAACAATCCAGAGAATATAACATATTATGCATCTATAGGAAAAACTGATGCTAAAGAATTATTAAAAATGGCTAATAAAATTTGTAAATAAAAAAAGATATTCAAGATATCTTTTTTTATATGATATACTTTATATGATAGGTGAGATATGAAAAAGAATAATACAACATATAATATTGTTATTTATGCTATTATTGCTTTAATTATAATTATTGCCATCTATATGTATATTGGTTATAAAAAAGATCAACAAACAATGAATACATACAATATCGTATTAAAAGGTAATACCAATATGACAATATATGAAGGCGGTACTTATATAGAACCAGGTTATTATGCTTATAATTATGAAAACATTGATCATCCTGAACTTGTTAAAGTATCTGGAACCGTTAATACGAAAGAAATAGGAACTTATGAACTTAAATATTATATTGAAAACAATTATAAAAAAGATGAAGTAATAAGAACAGTTAATGTAATTGCTGAGCCTATTAAACATATTACTTTTGAATTAATTGGGGAACCAAAAGTAAATGTAGATATTAATTCAGAATATACTGATCAAGGCTATAATTTAACTAGTTCTGATGGCAAAGATTATAAATCGTATGTAACTACTAAAGGAACTGTTAATACCAAAAGAATAGGAACCTATACAATTACATATACTTTGAATCTTAATAATCAAGTTAAAACATTAACAAGAACTATTGAAGTAGTAGGTGAACATTATCAAGTAACTATTGATAATAAGGAATTAACTAATAAAGGTGTAACAATTACAGTAATTGCCAATATTAGTGATTTTGATCATTTTATTGTTGATGGCAAAGAAATGAAAGAATTAGGTTTCAATTATAAAGCAATTAAGAATGGTACTTATAATTTTGAAATGTATAATAAAACAGGTGGTAAAGAAGTAATTACTGTTACTATTTCAAATATTGATAAAGAAAAACCATCAGGAACATGTAGTTTAGAAATATCGAATAATAAAACTAAATTTAAAATTAATGCCACTGATAATGTTGGAGTAAATAAATATATCTATAATGGCAAAGAATATACAAGCAATACCTTTGAAGTAAGTGGTAGTATTGATACAGCTACAGTAACAATATATGATAACGCTGGTAATAAAGCATCTATTAAATGTAAGAGTCCTATTCTTCCACAAAAAACACCTGGAGCAACAGGAACTTTAAAGAAAGAATTTAGTAGTAATACATTAAAATATAAAATATATCAAACAGGTAATTATTATATTACTTACGTATGGGCTCAGAATCCTTATAATCAAATGAGAATAGGATTAAAAGAACCATTCCCACAACTTGCAACTGTAAGAAATTTAGTTACTTATGAATCGACAAGATTAAATTTAACTAATAAAGGAATGATTGCCTTTAATGCTAGTGGTTTTGTAAGTGATCAATTTAGTCGAGAATTTATATCTGCTAATAGTGGCTGGAGAAATTCTAGTGAAACAGCAATAGTTGTCCATGAAGGTAAAGTCTTACGTAACTTTACAAATCAAGTATATCCAAGTAAAGATGTGTATACTTATGGTCTTAAAAAAGATGGTTATATGGCAGTATATAAGATTAGTCCAGGAACACAAGCAAATATGGAAAACAATAAAAAACTAGCACAGCAATTAATAAATGATGGAGTTAAATATACATATGGTTTCCATCCTGTATTAACAATTAATGGACAAAAAAAGACAACTGATAATTCACCTAATATTCGTCAAGGATTATGTCAATTAGATAAGAATAATTTTGTGTTCTTAACCAATATAAGTTCTAATAGAAGCATTGGATTAAGTTTTTCAGGAATGGCTGATATCTTCAATTCTATGGGTTGTATATATGGTGTTAATCTAGATGGTGGTGGAAGTACTAGTTTATATTATAAAGAACGTGGTACAAATAATGCCGTAGAAGTTCGAGGTAGTAGTCGAGATGTAGCTGATATGCTATATTTTGTAGAAGAATAAGGGAGTATTATGAAAAAGGATAATACAATAGTATCAAAAGTTTTATTAGTAGTTATCGTAGGATTATTAACAATAGCTGCTTTAGTAGGATTTAAGGTAATAAAAGATCCTTTTGGAGTTTTGTTTAATAACTCATCGACTATTGAATTTAAAGAAAAAAATATTGAATTACGTAAAGGTGAAACTTTTCAACTTGGAATTAATAGTTCGGGAAGTAGTAGTGTGGTTTATAAAAGTAGTGATTCAAATATAGCAACAGTAAATGAATATACAGGTTTTGTAGTAGGTAAGAATTCAGGAACAACTACTATAACAGCATATCTAAAAGATAATAATAGTATTAAAGATGAATGTACAGTTACAGTAGGAAAAGAAGAATCTACAATAGAAGTGAGCCAAATAACTTTAAATGATAAGAAAATAAATCTAACAGTAGGTGGAAGTAAAGTATTATCATATAAAGTATCTCCAAATGGAGCCAATATAAGAAAAATATATTGGTCAACAAGTAACAGAAATATAGCAACAATAGATAAATATGGAAAAGTAGTAGGGGTTAGTGCAGGAACAGCAACAATAACAATAAGAACAGAAAATGGAAAAACTGATAGTTGTCAAGTTACGGTAACTAAAAAGACAACACCAAGCACTCCATCAACACCAAGTACACCAAGTACTCCGTCAACGCCAAGCACACCAAGCACTCCATCAACACCGAGTACACCAAGCACTCCATCAACGCCAAGCACACCAAGTACTATAGAACCAACTATTAAGACCCACGATCAAAGAAATTCTGTTGTTATTAATTATTTAAAAGATTCAAACAAAGATATTAAAAAGGCTTTTAATAATGCTGGTTGTGTTGCTAGAACAGGTACATGTGATATGCCAAATAATTATGTGTCTTCAATATCTGGTACAATCAAACTTTACTCATACAATAAGTCTAATAAAACTAAAACATTTATTAAAGATGTTAATAATAGTACATTAAATTATTACTTTGTACCAGGTAAAACTTATTATCTTGAATCAGCATCTAATAGTGCTAATAACGAAATTGTAAGTGTTACAGGCTCTATAAGAATGATTAAAATTGATAATATGCATAATGTTAGAGATTTGGGAGGCTGGAATGCTGATGGTGGTACTATAAAATATGGTAAAATTATAAGAGGGGCACGACCTGATGAGATTACTTCAAAGTCAGCCATTAAAGCATTAAACATTTCAGCCGTAATTGATCTTCGTAAACCTTCTCAAAGAGCACAATATCAAGCAAATATGAAAGTTGATTTAAAATCTATTACAACAAATATTTCGTCAACAAGTTATGTTATTGATAAAACAAATAAAAAGATAGTAAAAACTATTATGCAAAAAATAGTAGATGGCAAAGTTGTTTTTTTCCATTGTCAAGTTGGTACTGATAGAACAGGAACAATAGCATATTTGTTAGAAGGAATATTAGGAGTAAGTAAAGAACAACGTTTTGAAGACTATGAATTATCATATTTATTTTTAGATTCTGATAGAACAAGAAAAAGATCGAAGTTCCAAGAGTTATATAAAAGTATTCATGATAATTATTCAAAAATAAATGATAAAGATCAATCAAGATTCATTAATTGGTTTTTAAAAGATAGTAGTAATCCATCAGAAGATATCAAATTAATTAATAATTTTAGGAAGGCTATGATTAATGGTACTCCAACCAAATATAAAATATCAAATGGTAAGTTAGTTGAAGGGTAAAAAGAAAGTTTAGATACTTTCTTTTTTTGTAAAGTAATTAATTATTCGATGATTATCTTTAAAAGAAAATTGAAAATATATTTTTAATATGTTAGAATTTATTTAGAATAGAGAGGTGCATGCAAAGTGAAATTAAATGTTATTACTTATGCATATAGAGGATTTGTATCTACTGTTCTTTTCATTATCGGAAAGAAAAACAAAATAAAAGATATTTTTGCATGGGATGATGAAGATCGTTCTGTAAATCTAGATATGTCTAGTTTAACAAGTGGTAGTGCAAATAGTGAAGGTTATGTTGATGCAAATAAAGTAACACAAGCAAAACTTGATGAGCACCTACAAGTAGAAAAGAAAAGATTTAGATATGTAGCAACTGATGTTAAAGGTAAAAAAATAAAAGGTACTTTTGATGCTTATAATATAGATCAAGCTAAAAAATTCTTAACAGATGAAGGATTAAATATAATTACTATTAATCTTCGTACAAAATACGATATTGACCTTACTATTGGTAATCCATTATCTGTTGCTGAACTAGCATTTGCCTTAACACAATTATCAACATATATTAAAGCAGGTATCACCTTAATAGATTCAGTTAGAATTCTTGCTAAACAAGCTGAAAAACAAGAAAAGAAAAAGATATATCAATTAGTAATATATGATTTATTATCAGGTGATAGTTTCTCAAATGCTTTAGCAAAACAACCTAAGGTATTTCCTAAACTATTAGTTAATATGGTTAAATCAGCAGAGCTTACTGGTGACTTACCAAATATTCTAGATGATATGGCAGATTATTATGAATCTATTGATAAGAGTAGAAAAGAAGTAAAAAGTGCCATGACATATCCAACAGTTGTTGCTATCTTAGCTATTGTTGTTGTTACTTTCGTATTTGTATGGGTTGTACCTCAATATGAAGAAATGTTTAAGAGTTTTCATCAAGATTTACCTAGTATAACCAAACTCACGATTGCCATAAGTAACTTTATAAATACAAACTTAATGGATATCTTAATTGTAATTATTTTAGTATTATTACTTTATTTATATTTATTTAGAAATGTACGTAGTTTTAGATTATTAATGCAATCATTATATTTAAAATTACCAGTTATTAAGAATTTAATAATGTATAAAGAAATATCTATGTTTGCAAGAACATTTGCATCATTAATAAACCATGGTGTATATATTAGTGCCAGTATGGATGTATTATTAAAAGTATCAGAAAATGAAGTATATAGACGTATTATTAAAAGAACAGTAGATAACTTAAATGCCGGTGGTAAAATATCTGAAACATTTAAAGATAATCCGGTTATTCCAGTAGTTGCTTATGAAATGATTGTTACTGGTGAATCTACTGGTAACTTAGGTGAAATGCTTGAAAAAGTAAGTGATTACTATGATGGATTAAATAAGAATGCAGCAGCAGCTATTAAGAGTTTAATTGAACCAGCTTTAATTATCTTCTTAGCAGCAATTGTTGGTGTAATTATTCTATCTGTTATCCTACCAATGTTTAGTATGTATAATAGTTTATCAAGCTAGGGGTGGTTGATATCAAAATTATTTACGTAATAATGTTTTTCATAGTAGGAACCTGTTTAGGTTCCTTCTATAATGTATTGGGACTTCGTATTCCTAATAAAGAATCTATTATTAAACCAAGAAGTCATTGTCCTCATTGTGGGCATGAATTAGGAATATTGGAGTTAATTCCAATTATTTCTTTCTTATGTTTAAGAGGTAAATGCAAAAATTGTAAAGAAAATATTTCTCCATTATATCCATTTAATGAAGCTTTTTGTGGAATATTATTTGCTGTATCATTTTATTCTTGGGGATTCTCATTAGAGTTAATAGTAGCACTAGCAATTTCTAGTTTATTATGTATGGTTATTGCAAGTGATTTAACTTATTTAGTTATTCCTGATGAATTTATTATTGCAATTGGTTTAATAGTAACAATTGTAAGGTTTATACAATACGGAGTAGTTAACGGCTTAGTATGTCTTGCTTTTGGTCTTATTAGTTTTGGATTAATGTACTTGATAATGATTTTTGGAAGTAAATTATTTCATAAAGAAGCAATGGGTGGCGCTGATGTTAAACTAATGTTTATAGTTGGCCTTGTTACTGCACCAATATATTCACAAGTTACAACAGGAGAATTATTCTTAAATATATTAATGCCTTTATTTGTTATAGTAATAGCAAGTATGTTAGCACTTCCTAGTTCATTATATTTATATGTTAAACAAAAAGAAAATGTAATACCATTTGGACCTTTTTTAGTAGTAGGTTTATTAATAGTATATTTTACAAAAATAAATATTACAGATGTCTTTAATTTTCTATTAGGTAAAAAATAAAACGTTCTATTTAGAACGTTTTTTATTATATAATTCTTGAATATATTGTCTGAAAGCATCCATATCAATATTATTTAATATACTTTTTAAATCATTCTTACAAGTATTCTCAATATAGAATTTTTCTATTTCATTGAAATCAACACCATATTTTAATTGGTAATAAAAACTAAAAGCAAGTAAATAATCAATGGTATATATTTGTGAATAAAGAGAAGTTCTTTGATAGTTATAATTAAGTTTTGATAATATTTCATCTAATTCTTTTTCATATTTAGGATTCAATTTAAATGTTGTAAAGGCATCAGGATATTTCTTCATTAATCTTACTTGTCCTAAAGATTGATATACTAATAATCCTAATACAAATATAAGATTTATATTATTTTGTCTATCTATATTAGCTTCTTCATAATTAAAAAAAGATAATTCTATTAAAAAAGACATAAATTCAGTTAGAAAATTATAATCATCAATATTATCATTATAAGTAATATTAAAAGCATGTACATGTCCCATTTCATGGGCTAATGCTTTGGCTGCATAAATATAGTTATTAATGGGTATAAAGATATATTGTTTATCAAGAACTTTAAAATTAATTGTTGACCCTGCATGGTTACCTTCTACCATGAATAAACGTTCGTTATTAATAACTTTATTGAATTCTTCATCCATATTACCAAATTGTTTAAAAAAGTTATGATACATATCAAAATCAATATCATTAAATGTATTTATGTTTTTATATTTAAATCCATATTTATTGAATTCATCAAGAAAGGCTGTATATATTTCTTCTAAAGTATCTAAATTATCATATATTTGTTTAGTAATATCATCTTTTTCTTTTTTCATTAATTCTTCAAGGTTTGAAAGCATAAATACCAAACTAGTTGGAATAGTTATTTTACTATTTATATCACTTTGAATTAAGTCTGCAGCATCAAAGATATTAGATAAATCTTTAGCACATTGAATCTTTTCTCTTTCATTTTTAGTCTTTTTAAAACGACTTAATAATTCTATAAGATCATCCTTAATTACTTTCTTCATAAAACCCCCAAATTAACGTTCATATTATAACGCAAAATAATGAAAAAATAAATAGAAACTTAATTCCTTTTTTTCTTAATATATTAATATTGGTGATAATATGAAAAAGAAGAAAGAAATAGAAGAAGTAAATGGGGTTAAATTAGATTCTTATCAAAAGGAAATAATAGAAGATAATAGTCAAAATTTACTTGTAGTGGCGGGAGCAGGATCTGGTAAAACTTTAACTATTATTGGAAAGATTAAATACTTGGTTGAAGTTAAAAAGGTTAAGCCAAAAGAAATACTTTGTATATCATTTACGAATGAAACAGTTAATAACTTAATTAATAAAGTAGGATATGATGTTGATTGTTTTACTTTTCATAAATTATCTTTAGAAATAATTAAAAGTTATAAACTAGGGTATAATGTAGCTCCTGATGATTTACTTGAATACTTATGTAGTGAATACTTTAGTACATTAATCTATATTTATAATTATCAAAAATATGTAGTGGACTATCTAAAAGAAAACTTTAAGATTAAGTATACTTATGATGAGATAAGATTATTATATCCAGAATTATTTGAAAACTATATTGATTCAGTTATAAACTTTATAAGGAAAATAAAAGGTAATAACCATAATATAGATAATTTTCATAAATATATATCTAAAACAAAATTTAGTGATAAGAATAAATCTTTTTTAATAATTGTATTTCATATTTATAAATTATATTTAGAAGAACTTAGTAGTACTTATTCTCTTGATTTTGATGATATGATAACAGTTGCTACGGAATATGTTCATAAATGGGGTATAAAAGCCAAATATAAGCACATTATTATAGATGAGTACCAAGATACTTCTTTAGTTAGATTTAAGCTTATAAAGGCTATTATAGAGGCTACAAATGCTAAGTTAATGTGTGTAGGAGATGATTATCAATCAATATATGGATTTTCAGGAACAACACTTGATTTATTTGTTAACTTTAATAAGTATTTTGAAGAAACTAAAATATTAAAAATAATAAATAATTATCGCAATCCTTATCAGTTATTAAAAATAAGTACAAAGTTTATAAATAAAAATCACTATCAAATAAAAAAGTATTTAAGAGCAACAAAGTTATTAACATATCCTATTAAGATTGTTTATTATTCAAATGCAAGTTATAAGTATAAATTTAATTTGTTACTAGAATACTTATATCAACATAATATGAAAGATGTCTTGATACTAGGTAGATGTAATAAAGATATTAATAATCTTATGGATGAAATTAAATATAAAGATATGAATTTAAGATATTTAACGGTTCATAAATCTAAAGGACTTGAAGCTGATAATGTCATATTAATTAATATGACTAGTAAGATTAATGGATTCCCATCTAAATTAGATGAACCAAAGATTACAAAGAAAATATTTAAGTCTAAAGAGAAATACCCTTATTCAGAAGAGAGAAGATTATTTTATGTAGCATTAACAAGAAGCAGAAATAATGTCTTTATAATGAGTGATAAGAATTATGAATCAATATTTGTTACAGAAATAAAAAGTAAAACAATTGAATTAAAGTTATAAAAAAAGTATAATTTAATTAGGAGGAACTTTTATGAATATTGTTGATATTATTAACAAAAAAAGAGTTAAAGAGACATTAACTCATGAAGAACTTGATTATGCTTTCAATGGTTATTTAAATGGTACAGTTAAAGACTATCAAATGAGTAGTTTATTAATGGCTATATGTATCAATGGAATGACCGATGAAGAAATTTTTGATTTAACGGATATTTTTATTAAGAGTGGAGACGTACTTGATTTATCTAGTATACCTGGGGTTAAAGTAGATAAGCATTCAACAGGTGGCGTAGGAGACAAAGTAACTTTAATTATAGGGCCTATTGTATCTAGTTGTGGAGTACCAGTACCAAAGATGAGTGGTAGAGGCCTAGGTCATACAGGTGGTACTATTGATAAGTTAGAAAGTATTAAAGGTTTTAATACAAATCTAACGGAAGAAGAGTTTTTTAATCAAGTTAAAAAGATTGGGTTTGCGGTAACTGGTCAAACAAAGAATTTGTGTCCTTTAGATAAAGTAATCTATGCCTTACGTGATGTAACAGGAACAGTAGCATCTATTCCTTTAATTGCAACAAGTATTATGTCAAAAAAAATTGCAGGAGGAGCAGATAAAATTCTACTTGATGTTAAAGTAGGAGATGGGGCTTTAATGAAGAATATGAAGGATGCAGAAGAACTTGCATCTATTATGGAAAGAATAGGTAAAGCTCATCATAGAGATGTCGTATGTGAAATAACAGATATGAATATTCCTTTAGGTCATAATATAGGTAATAGTCTTGAAGTTATTGAAGCCATGGATACTCTTCAAGGACAAAAAGGAAGACTATATGATTTATGTTTAGATATTTCAGCTAAAATGATTAGTATGTCAAAAGGAGTTACTTATGAAGAAGGTTATAAAGAAGCTGAAGAAGCATTAAAAAGTGGAAAAGCATTTAAGAAATTTTGTGAATTTGTAGAAATGCAAGGAGGAGACTTATCTAGTCTTGAAGTAAGCACTAAAACAATTGATATAAAAAGTACTAAAGCAGGTACATTAAAAAATATTAAAGCTCTTGCTTTAGGAGAATTATCAGTATCTCTTGGAGCAGGACGTAGAACTAAAGAAGAATCAATTGATCATACTGTAGGAATAGTAATTCATAAAGACTTAGGCGATAAAGTTAAAGTCGGAGACAAACTAGCAACCCTATATGTTAAAGATAAAAACTTAAAACTTAATCCAGATGACTATTTTGAAATAGAATAGCACACAAAAAGGAGGCACCCCCTGGGGCCTCCTTTTAAAAAGAATAAAAAGGGGTTGGCTAGTGTGATACTAGCGACCAATTCGCCTAAATCGAACTGGCAGTTTATATACTATGTTAAATGGCCTAAAAAGTCAACGAAAATATGTAAATAAATGTTAATTGTGAATTTTACATTGATTATTTTATAAAAAAAAGATAAAATTATTATAGTAGAGTGATTATAGAAAGATACGAGGTGTATTCTATGAATAAAAAATCTTTTTTATTTATTTTTTTACTTATAATGTTTATAGGAATAAATGTACATGCAGTTAAATGTTCTGATTATCAAGCAACAACTGCAACTTGTAAACCAAAGACAGGTTATTCACAAGATGATTGTAAAGTAGGAAGTTGTGATAGTACTAAGTGTACCTCCGGATCATATAATAGCGGATGTAAAAGCGGTGCTGGAGATTGTACGAATTCAAGTGGAACATGTACTTGTCCATCTGTAGATAAACCAAGCATAAGTGGTTGTACAGGTACTTATTCAACTAATGGCGGTAGTGGACCAAGTTGTCAAATTGGTGGATATAATTCAAATTATGAATATTCAGTTAGTCCTGCTTCGGCAGCTAGCATTAGTGGAAGTACTGTTACGGCAAAAAAAATTGATAGTTCAACTTGTAAAGTACAATTTACTGTTACTGTTAAGAATTCTAATGATTGCGGAAGCGAAGAAACTGCAACAACATCTGGTACTGCAATGGTTCCTTGGGGTGGAGCAGGTGGAAAAAGATGTTATGCTCAAGAAATTTCTAGAGCAACAGCTGAAGCAAATAACTGGAATAGATATACATCAGGATGTGCATCTGGTACTCCTCAATGTGGAAGTGAAGCTTTATGGTGTGATACTATAACTCGTGGATGTGGATCTAATCCACCAGTACCACAACCTCATTGTTATGATATTGGTTATGGATTATTAGAATGGCATTTAAAAGAAAAAGTTGTAAATAATCAACTTCAAGATAATATGCCATCAGGATGGAAGATTGCAAAAGATGATAATGGTAACGAATTAACTAAAGATCAATGTTATACAGTATTTAAATGTTCAACAAAGTATCCTGGTGCTGATACAAAAGATACTTCATGTAATTCAACAGCTGATTTTAATGGAAAGTATGTAAAAAAATGTGGTATTCAAAAGGGCGTTTCAATTGGAGAAGATTTCTATAAAATAGAATGTAATGAGACGATGAAAACTGGATTTAATGGACCAATCTTTAATGATTCAAATTATCCAAATTCATTCATGTACCCTGGAACGGCATTTAAATTTAACTATATTGCTAAAACCAAAGTTTCATGTGAAGGAAAATGGCATGAAGACTTCTATCAAGCAGCTGAAGCTTATGTAAAACGTAGAGCGAGTGACAAGATTGCATTTAATGCCGATACAGATGATGAAACTAAATCTGAGCCATTCTTTAATTCAGCGTTAGATGGAGTACATAACGTTAAGACTAGTTATCAAAATTGGAAATTAAATTATTTTAATACAAGTTTTAAATCTGAAAATGGTAAAATATTTGATACTCAACCATCAATTTCCGGTAAAACAAAAGATGAAAAAGAATATTCTTTAGATTTGGTTGATGGTTATAAAACAGCAGTTAATACTTGTGGAAGTGAACCAAATGGTCAAAATAAAGATTTCACTTATCAAGTAGCATATACAATAGAAATGCAAATGCCAATATTGTATTATAGCGATTCACAAACACCTCAATATACAACAACGGAAACAAGTGGATATAAACTATTAGGTAGAGTATTCCCAATTTCTGATATAAAAGAATATGCAAATAGAGATGATTATAAATATAGTGTTAATATTTCAAATTTAGGTTTAGGCCATAAATGGAGCAATAATGAAACATGTACAATTGCAGTAAAAGATAAAGAAATAGTATTTAGATCTATTAACTTAAACGATCCATTTATTCAACAATTAGATTCTGATCATCAAATTGGTGAAAACTGGAAGAATAGTAAATTTGATTTTACAAATATAATTGATAAAAATACATGGAGTAATCCATCACAATATAATCAAGTAAGAATTGATGAGCAAGTAGGAAAACTAATTAAGGAAGAGTTATCTAAACAATATGAATCATACTTAGGTTCATGTGCAAAAGGAACAGATAAAGGAACTACTCCACAAATATGTGCTTTATATAAACAAGCAATTGCTGGGAAAGAATAATTATGATTAAGAAGGTATTGTGCGTATTACTATTGCTGTTTGCAATTAATGTAAAAGCAGATGATAAAGATACTTGTGATAAAACAGAATTAAGAAGATTAAAAGATATTGCAAGTCACTTATCATTTACTTACGAATTTAACGAAGCTAAACAAACTTTTGATATAATTGTTGATAATATTACAAGTGAAGTTAAACCATTAATAGTTCATAGTTGGGATTTACTAGAATATGATGAATTTGTTCCTGATAATAATGGAACAGGAAGACTTTCTGGTTTCTTATCAGGACAAAAAATCAAAATAACAGTAAAAGCTTATGTAAATAATGGCTGTGTTGCAAAAGATTTATTAACTAAAACAGTTGCATTACCATATATTAATCCATTCTTAAATACTGAAGAGTGTAAGAAAAGTCCTGAATTCAAATTTTGTAAGGATAAATTAACAAACGTTAATATAACAGAAAAAACATTTAAATCAGAATATGCTAATTACATTAAAGAGAAAGAAAAAGGAACGCCAAAGTTAGTAGTTAATAATACAAAGATATATATCTTACTTGCAGTAATAGTAGCTGTTCCAATAGCAATAGTTATTAAAAATAGTGTGACTAAATATATTGAAAAGAAGAAAGATGAAATTTAATTTCATCTTTTTTTTATTCTTTTATGTTCATATATTGATTATTTGAAAAAAAGAAGATAAACTTAATATAGTAGGTATATTATAGAAAGATATAGAGGTGCATTATATGAAGAATAAATGGAAAATCGCTACATTTGTTGCAGTTGATGTAGTAGTATTATGCTTTTTTGGTTTTTATTTAGTTCTTAATTTAAAATATAAAGAAGGTAGAGAATCGGGAGACTTCAGTGTTCGTGTTTTAGCTAATGATTCAAGCAATTCAAGTGGCTCAAATTCTACTACTATAACTTGTGGTACAAATGAACATGAATCGAATGGTTCATGTGTATGCGATGATGGGTATGTATCATCAGATGGCGGTTGTGTGTGCCCAGAAGTTGATGTAAGATTAGAAAGTCGTTGTAGCGGTCTATATTCTTCACCAGGTACTCCGACATCAGATGGCGGTAATGGTAAATGTGGTGTTGAAGGGACTTACGATTTACATGGAGGGACGCTATCTAAACAAGAATGTTCAGCAAGTGGATTTGGTAGTGTTTCATCAGGTGCCAACTGTGGAACATTTACTGCAAATAGTAGTAGTATTAGTGGTTTATCATGTTCTAGGACATCAACAATAACATATAAGGTTACCAATTCTTGTGGTAATTCTAAGTCAGCCACCACTTCAGTTAAAATAATGAAAGGCTGGTCTTCAGGACAAAAAGTTGAAGTAAATAATCCAGATAATGTTCCACACCCTAGACAAAGCGCCGAAGATGATTCAGATAATGTCGCATACGAAGAGTGTACGCCATCTAATGGGGCCCCATCAGTATGTACAAGATATTCTAGAGGTTGTGGAAAAGCAAGATTAGAGCCTTCTTGTTTTGAAGATGAGAATGGTTTCTTATGGTGGGACTATGATTATAAAAACAGTAGCAAGAGTCTTCAACAATATAATTCGCAAACAGGTCAATATGATGCTAAAAAAGGATATACTAAAAAACCTGATATTAAAAAGAGCGAATGTTATACAGAATTTAAATGTTCAACACAATATCCTAAGAGTGCTTCACTTGAAACAACATGTAATTCAACAGGAGAATTTTCTACTACTGATTCTAAAATAAAACCATATGTAAAAAAATGTGGTGTAAAAAAAGGTAGTGAAATTGGAGAAGAATTCTATAGAATAGAATGTAATGAAACAATGAAAACTGGTTTCAATGGACCTATATTAAATAGTGATAGTTATCCAAATTCATTCTTGTATCCAGGAACAGCATTTAAATTTAATTATGTTGCCAAAACAAAAGTTTCATGTGAAGGAAAATGGCATCAAAAGTTCTACGAAGCTGCAAAAAAATATGTTACTAACTATAAACATGAAAAAGTTAAAATTGAACTTGATAAAATAGGTGATAACAGTGTAGACGATTCTATTTTGCAAAAATTTTCTGATAGTGCATTAAAAGAAGGAATTGGTGAAATCGAAAACAGTTATAAGAATTGGAAATTGAATTATTTTAGATTAGGCAATAAAGAAAAAGGTGTTATATACGATCAACAACCTAGTGTAACAGGTGTTAAAAAAGATGAATATAGATTTGATGGTAATAAAGAATTAGGATTGGATTTGATGGATGGTTATAAAAATGAAGTTGATTCCTGTCCACCAGAAGGATTAGTAACACATAAAAATAGTGAAAATGTAAATTTCACTTACCAAGTTGCTTATACAATTAGAATGCAATTACCAGTGTTGTATTATAGTGGTACTAACAAAAATCAATATACAACTACAGAAACAAGTGGATATAAAACATTAGGTAGAGTATTCCCTATATCAGATATAGAGGACTATGCAAATAGAAACGATTATAAATATGTTGTTACAATTAGTAATTTAGGTTTAGCTCATAAATGGACTAATACAGAAACTTGTGGATTAACTGTAAAAGATAAAGAAATAGTATTTAGAGCAATTAACTTGTCTGATCCATTTATTCAACAATTAGATTCTAATCATAAAATTGGTGAAAACTGGAAGAATAGCAAATTTGACTTTACAAATATAATTGATAAGAATACATGGAGTAATGCGTCACAATTTAATGAAGTAAGAATTGATCAAACAGTTGGTAAATTGATTAAAGAAGAATTATCTAAACAATATAATTCATATTTGGGTTCATGTGCAACTGGAACAGACAAAGGAACAACTCCACAAATATGTGCTCTATATAAGCAAGCAATTGCTGGAAAAGGGTAATAAAAAAAGATGAAATCAAATTTCATCTTTTTATTTTATAAATTTTAAATCTGTTAAAATGTTTTCTAATTTAGTTTCTGTTATATATTCATCAGTTACATTAGTAAGAATAGTTGGATTGTTTCCATCAACAATGAAACAAATTGAAGGTTCTTCATAATAAACGATTCCTTTAAGTTCATTTAATTCGTCATCACTAAGATTTGAAGTTTTAACTCTATAAGCTTTTAAATTGTGTTTATTTAAAACGTTATTTAATGTTGTTTCAAGAGTATCACTTTCTCCAAAAATTAATACCATACTTTCTTTTTTATCAACTTTTTCTTTGAACTTTTCATAACTGATTGAATTTATGTTATTACTTTTACATCCAACAAGAAGAAAAGCAACCATAAATACTAATAAAATGTGCTTAATTTTCATAATATACATCTCCCTATGAGTAATAATATCACAAATGTATTTTTTTGAAAAATAATTTACTTTATTTTTACAAATATAATTTTGTGTGTAAAGTCATTTTTCTTTTGAATAAACCTTGATATTGACAAACAAATAATATATAATTAAGTAAGATAGGGAGTGATATCTTGAAAGAAGCAATGTGGGGACTTGGATTAATTATGCTTTGCTTATTTACCTTTGTAATTATTGGTGTTGTAAGTAATATTACTTTAACAAACCAACAAGATTATTATGGAGTTAAGCAAACAACCGAAGCGGGAGCTTGGGATTCAGTTGACCAAGTAGTTTATAAAAGGGGTATTTGTGTGTGCACTAATAAAACTGCTGAACCGAATGGCGCAGTTAAGTTCACTAATAAAACACAATATACTATTATTACAGAACTCACTGATGATAATGAGTGTGAAGATAAAGATCATTGTGAATTAAGACTTGGAGAATATGTTTTGGATCCACACGTTTTTGTTGAAAGTGTTATTTCAAGACTCGGTTCAATTATTAAACCAACAGAAGTATATGATATTAAAATACAGGAAGTAATACCTTACCCACCAAAAGTAAGTGTATATATTTCTTATCATCAAGCGTTAAACGTAGATGATGATGACAAAATAAATCAAGAAATACCAAATCAATTCGATGGAATCTTTGAAGATACTGGTCCTCAATCAGTATTAACTTATGCAAATAATGATATACCTGATTGGCCGATGAACTGTTCAGCACCAGAGACACCTACTGAGACGACACAAGAAACGCCAGAAACACCAACCGAGACGAGCCCGGAAACACCAACGCAACAACGAACAAATTGTAAATGGCATTATGATAGTTCTTCGAATATAACATGTAGATCTGTTAGTCCAACCGGAAAAGACTCTCATGGTGCAGCAACATATGCTACAAAAAAAGTTAGCATAAGTGGTAGAGGAAACTTCAGCAGTTGTGGACAAGCGTATAATGCTTGTGTTAGCGCAGCAAATTCTAAATGTGGAAGTGGATATAAGTATTCAAGTGGTTGTTCAGGAAAACAAACATATAATATAACATATAAAGACAATACAACGGGTACTAAAACAAGAACTTGCTATAACAATTCTACACCTGCCGGTGTTTGTGATATGACAAAAATGAAACGATGCGTATGTAATAATTAAAAGGAGAATAAAAATGGGAAGTACGAAAAAATTATTAGGAAATAAAAACGTAGTTACATTATTAGGAATGATTGTAATGGTCATAGTTCTATATATCTTCTATAGATGGAGAGTTAATAGTGCTGTCAATTTTCAAAATGTTGTAATGGCTACAAAAAATATTGATAGAATGACAGAAATCGATAAGAGTATGTATACTACTGAAGGAATTCCAGAAAAAGCTTTAATTGGAAATGTTATTTATAACGAAGGTCAATTAGCTGGAAAATTCTCAGGAGTAAATAGTTATATTCCTATCGGAAGTTTCTTCTATTATTCAAGTAAAGAAAGTGTTGGTAATATCGTTGATAAATATGATTTACCAATAGCGTTCTTATTTGAGTTTGACTTAGATAAAGATGTAATTGCATATAATTATACTGTTACTAATGTTACTTCATATAGTAACTCACTAGTTCCTGGAAACTATATGGATATATATCTAAGAATTGCTAAGGAAAGTGATTCTAAAGAACAAAAATATACTATTGGAAAATTAGTAGAAAATGTTAAAGTATTAGCTGTTAAAGATGGTTCTGGTCGAAATGTATTTACAAATACTAATGATGAAAGAACTCCATCAATGATTATCTTCGGTGTTGATACAGAAACAAATAAATATCTAAGAACTGCTGAAACATTAGAGGGATTAGTTGAAATAATCGTTGTTCCAACTAACGTTAACTTAATTGAAGAAGGCGGAAATTATGAAGCTACAATGGTAACACAAGAATTAAAAGATTACTTAGATGAATATGTTGAATTTAAAGAAGATGAGGAAACAAATTTAACAGGAACATCAAAATCTAATACAGAAAGTACAACAGAAGGATAGGATAGGGGATAAGATATGGGAAATTTAAAGAAATTATTATCTAATAAAAATGTTGTTACATTATTAGGTGCAATATTAATCGTTGTAGTTTTATTCTTATTCTATAGATGGAGAGTTAATTCTGCTACTCAACCAGTTGAATTACCATATGCTATGCATTCACTAGAACAAGGTTCACAAATTACAACTGATGATGTAGCAATTGTTGAGGTTCCTCAACAAAAATTAAAAGGTAATGTTATTACTAATGTAAGTAGTGTTTATAACAAATATGCATCATGCTTTATTCCAACAGGAAGCTTATTCTTTTCAACGAACAAAGATGGATCTGCTGGAAATGTTACTAATGATAAAACAACAACTGCAGCTTACTTATATAAATTAGGTAAAGATCAAGTTGCATTTAACTATCCAGTAACAATTACAACTACTTATGGAAATTCATTCTTCCCAGATAAATATTTCGATATTTATTTGAGAATAAAGAAAGATCCTGAATCACCAAAGATTACATTTGGTAGATTTATAAATAATGTTAAAATCCTTGCAGTAAGAGATAATGCTGCTCGTGATGTATTTGCTACAAGTGAAGAATTAAGACAACCTTCACAAATGATATTTGGTTTATCAAAAGAACAAAATGCTTACTTACGTGTTGCTGAAAAACTTGATGATAATGTAGAAATTATCATTGTTCCAACAGCTGCAGATTTAAAAAATCCTGATACTGATGTACCAGAACCAAAAATCATTAATGCAGAATTAAAAGAATATCTTGAACCATTTGTTGAGAATTTGGATATAGAGTCAACAACAAGTACAACTCCTGTAGAATCAACAACAGAATAGTGGTGTATTATGGAACAAGAAATTAATGCGTATAATGTTGAGGTTAAACAAGAATTAACTAATACTGATATTAATGATAATCTGTTCTCTAATATTGACTTTGGTCCTTTAAAACAATACTTGGATGATGACAATATCACAGATATATCTTATTCAAATAATGGGCAAGTTTGGTTGAAAAGTTTGGATAAAGGTGTTTATCGTGTTGAAAACCCTGGTATCGATAATGATTTAATGGAGAAAATAGCCTTCCAATGTGCAAACATTATGGGTAAAGTATTCAATATGGCTTCACCTTTCCTAGATTCTGAAAGTGCTGAATTGCGTATGAACTTCGTACATGATTCAATTGCAAGAAATGGAATTGCTGCCGTATTTCGTAAAACTCCAGCTAAAATCAGATTAAAAAAAGAAAAATTATTAAAAGAAAAATATATTACTAATGGTATTCATGATTTCTTAATTAAATGTGTTAAAGGCCATTGTAATATTATCGTTGCTGGTGAAACTGGTTCAGGTAAAACTGAGTTGGTTAAATATCTAGCAAGCCATACAAATGAAAATGAGAAATTAATTACAATAGAAGATACATTAGAGTTACACTTGGATCGTATTTTCCCACATCGTGATATTGTTGCAATGAAAACAAATAATGTTGCTTCATATTCTGACGTTTTGGTTACATGTATGCGTCAGAATCCAAAGTGGATATTACTTTCCGAGGTTCGTTCTGCAGAAGCAGTTACTGCTGTACGTAACTCTATATCATCGGGTCATAATATCTTATCAACAATCCATGCTGATAAGGCCCAAAGTATTCCACATCGTATGTATTCCTTATTGGAATCAAATATTGATGTAGAACAGTTTATGACCACAATATATCGATATATTCAATTAGGTCTTTATGTTCGTGCAAGATATGATAAAGAACGTGGCTTTATGCGTGAACTTGCTGAAGTTACAGAATTCTATGTTGATGAAAATAATAAACCTAAATTTAATGTAATATATCATAAAAATGTTGATGGAACAGAACAAACTAATGATCCATCAAAATATCTAATTGAATATCTTGCTAACCAAGGTGTTGATCTTAGTGATGATTCGCTAGTTCAAGAAATCGATTATGATGCTTTGGATAATTTAGCAAAGGTAGATAAAGAATTAGAAGCTGAAAAAGCTGAAAAGAAAAAAGAAGAAGATTATATTGCTAATTTTGGTGAAGAACCAGTTGAGGAAAAAGTAGAAGCTCCAAAAGCAGAACCTCAAATAGATTTAAATCTTCTTAATAAACCTAAAGAAGAAGTAAAAGAAGAACCAAAAGTAGAGGTTCCTAAAGTTACTGAAGAGGATGTAAATAGTTTTATTGCAGCTATGAAAAAAGCGCAAGAGATGAACAAACCTCAGGAAGCAAAAGTTGAAGAACCACCAAAAGAGGTTAGTGTTCCAACTCCAGTTGCGTCAACTCCTGTTGCTCCAGCGGTTGCTTCACAACCGGTTGAAGAAGCAAAAGTAGAAGCGACTGTTGCACCTAGTGCACCAACTCCTGCTCAACCTGAAGCAAGTTCTGAGTTTAGTTATGATAATAATCTATATGGATATGATTACTCAGCAACATCAAATTCTGCACCTGCTGCAACTAATCCGTTAGATATTGAGAAAACTCAATATTTAGATCCTATAGCACCTACTACTGGTGCTGCTAGTAATGTATAAAAAGGAGGAATAAATAATGGAATTTTTAATTATTCTTGCAATTGTATTTTTCATATTCTTTTATAGACAAAGTAATGGTGAAAATGTATATCAATTTGTAACTGATAGTGTAGGTAATGTATATGAAAAATATGCCCCTTATTCATTTAAAATGATTCGTGAAAAATGTAAAGAAATGGGACTTGAATATACACCTAAACAATATACAATGCAGGTTGTTATATTCTCAGTACTTGCTTTTGTTATTACATATTTATATTTCTATAATGTTGTAATATCAGTAGTATATGTAATTATTACAATATCATTTATTCCTTACTTAGCATACTTAAGATGTAAACGTGTTTATAGTGAATTCTTATTTGAGCAAGTTCAAGTTTATGTAACAAACACTATCATGGAATTCGCTGTTGCACAATCATTTGTTAAAGCTCTTGAAGGTGTTTATAATTCTGGAGTTATTGAAGATCCAGTTAAAACGGATATTAAAGTTATGATTGACTTAGCATATCATAATGGTGATGTTGGAGAATCAATAGATTATATGAACAGTAAATATGATTATTATATGGTTCGTAATATGCATCAATTATTCTTACAAGTTACTCGTGAAGGTGCAAGAGATACAACAAAGGCTCTTGATAACATGCTTCTAGATGTCGATGAACTTGTTGAAGGTGTATATCGAGATAGAATTGACCGTGCTCAATTCCATAAGCAATTTATTCAATATGGATTACTTCTATATTTGATGATTATGTTAGTTCAATTATTAATTACAAAAGAAAAATATGTAGTATTAGTTAGTGGTAATATTTTAGTTCGTATAGCCCTACATATAATAGTTTTATTGAATAGTTATTTTCTTCTATCTGGAGAAAAATATTATAACGAGAATGTGGGTGCTGAATAATGGAATTAGCTATTTGTTTAGGTATTACAGTATTCATCTTAGTATATCGTGGTACTGTTAATGCAGATGATATGTATAATGACAATAAAGAGTTCATTAATCTTTTAAAAGAAAAAGATTTTGATTTCTATGCACAAGCTAAATATGGATCAGATGTAGATGCTGATGCAATCTTCTTAAGAAGATTAAAAACTACAGGTATTACATTTGTTATTGTACTTGGCTTTGTACTAATGATGTTTAGTTGGATTTACTTGATTGTTGGTGCATTAGTTGTTGGTGTTGTATATAAATCAGAATATTCTAACTTAAAGAGTTATTATAAGAGAAATTTGATTAGAATTGACCAATTACTTCCATATTACTTAAAGAGTATTGAAGTACTTGCTCAACACTATACAATTCCGGTTGCTATATCAAGAAGTATTAATACAGCACCAGATGTATTCCAAGATGGATTAAAGAAATTAATTGAAAGAATCGACTCAGGTGATTCAACTATTGAACCATATCTAGATTTTGCAAGAGAGTATCCTGTACGTGATTCAATGCGTATGATGAGACTTTTGTATCGTTTAAGTATTGGTTCTCAAGAGAATAAACAAGAACAATTATTGGTATTCTCTAAATCAGTTTCATCTTTACAGAATAAAGCTCGTGAAAAGATGTATGCTGGACGTCTTAAAAAGATGGAAAATAAGACCCTTGTTATGTTACTTGTAACAGGTGGTGGAACAATGGTCGTTATTGTACTTGCTATGGCAATGACAGTATTCGGCGGTAATTAATTTGTAAATAAGAAAATAGAATACTTGTGATTTATTGACTGGTATTCAAATCGTATAGTATATTAATAATGATAGGAAAGGAGGTAATTTTGGATGAAAGAAGCGAGTGGTGAATTAAATATGACTTTAATTACAATCGTTGCTATCGCAGCGATTGCATCATTGTTTGTTGTTTTCATTTTACCTATTGTTAAAAATAGAATTGGTAATAGTGTTAACAATGTTAATACTGATTGGAAGCAATCATAGGATAATAGTTAATTAAAAATCGAATGATAGGAGGTTAATTATGAGGGAAGCTATTGGGGGAGCATGGTTATATTATATCTTTGTAGTTATGATAATGTTTATTATTTCCTTTTTGGCAATATTTCTTAATTACATGGCTGCATATCGTGCAAATAATCATTTAATTTCTGTACTTGAACAATCTGAAGGAATTATGCCTGCTGGAATAGAGAAAAAGTTAAATGCTACTTTTAATTATTATAGTCACTTTAAGGCTTGTTATATGACACAAGCTAATGGAAAAGGCTTTATTATTAGAATAGCTACATTTATTCCAATTAAAATTCCTTTAGTAGACATTAATTTAGATGTCCCTGTTAAAAATGAGACTAGAACTATTAATTGTTATGGCAATAGCGCTTGTCCGCCTGCTAATGTAATTAGTAGTTTAACAACCTCATATGGAGCACCTAAACCATGTAGCGTGGGATGGTAGTATGATAGTAATAGTATCAAATAAACAGAAAAGTGTTTTAGATAATGCTAATATTGATGCCATCAAAGATTTAAATGGTGTATTTAATGTTCAAGACTTAATTAATAATTTTAAGAACTATTTCTTTACTAAAATGGTTATTGATGCTACTAGTATAGTAGATTTTACTAATCCAGAAGTATTAAAACAATTAGCTACTGGAATAGGTTCTGAAAAATTAGTTGTTTTATTACCTCCAAAACCCGAACCTCCTTTGAGATTTTTAGAGACTTTGGTTAATATAGGTATCTACAATTTTTCAACTAACATTGATGAATTAGTTAATTTAATTAGTAATCCTTATGATAAGGAATCAATTAATAGAAAAATTCATAATGCTGGGCCAGTTAGTCCATCTACAGCAATGCAAAATAACAATAATAATGCTAATAATGGAAGTGTTCAAAATAATGTTTCTTCATTAGAACAAGGATTAAATAGTATTGAGAATATTAATGCTATTAATCCAATCAACATTGCTCCAAATACAGATAATTCTTTACAGAATATTCCAAATTTGAATAATGTTGAACCAACTGAGGTATCTACAAATAATAATGATGGTCTTCAAACTGGGGAACCTGAAGAGAAGAAAGATATGATCAGTTTGAGTGATTTTGTTCTATCAGAAAATAGTATTGGAAATAATAATCAAAATAATAATCCAAATAATGATACTAATAATAATGATAGTTTAGCACAATTTAATGTTGAACCAACCATTAATGGTATGAATGGTGGACAACCAATTGATATGAATTCAGGATTTAATATTAATCAAGTAGCGCCAATTAATAATGGAAATTCGTTTCTTAATAATAATAGTCAAACTGAAAGTTTTATTAATGGATTTAACCAAAATAAGGCTTTAGTTGTTGGATTCCGTAATGTAACTGAACATGCTGGAACAACAACGTTGATTTATAAATTAAAAGAAACTTTAGAGAATAGAAATCATAAACATATTGCATTAGTTGAAGTAGGCACGAATGATTTATCATTCTTTAGACTTGCTGAAACTGTATCTATTCAAGAAAATGAATTAGATAGTTGTTTGAGTAATTATTCAACTAGATATGATTATGTATTTGTTGATTTGAATCAAACACAAAATGATAGTTCATGCGACTTTGTTTTATATTTGGTTGAGCCAACAAAAATTAAAATAAACAAATTGATAGTTCAAAATAGAAATGTATTTAATGAACTAAAAGGTAAATATGTTGTATTAAATAAGAGTATGCTATCTGATAATGAGAAGGGTATTTTCTCGCAAGAAGCTAATCTACCGTTTTATGCATCAGTTATGCCATTTAATGATAGAACTGATACTAATGCCCTTGATGAGCTAATTAATAAAATTGAGGTAGAGAAAAGTAATTCAGTAAATAATAGTGTACCTAATAATAATCAAACTTTTATAAGTTTTTAAATAAAATAAGTTGATAATATATTAATTTGTGTTATACTAACGAATTGTGGTGGTATTATGGTTCTATTTGAGTGTACTAATGATGCATTAACTGTTATTGATGCATTAAAAAGAGTACTTAATATTGTACAAATAGTATTAATAGTTTTATTAATAATATATTGTACTATTGATGTTGCTAAAATAGTAATATCTAAGAATGACGATGAAATTAAAAAATATCGTAGTAGTATTTACAATAGAATTATTTCATGTATTTTGATATTTTTAATACCAAGTATTGTATTTCTAATATTTGGATCAATATTAAATAATTCAAGCATGAGTATCAATGAAATAAAACAATGTTGGTATAAAGATAAAACATAGAAAAGTATTGATTTATAGAAAAATTTAGGTTATTATATAACCAGTTGGAGGAATTATGATTTTAGATACTGTATGTACTTCTGAACTTAGTTCAGTATTAGCTGTAGTAAGATGGATAGTTAATCTTGTTAAACTAGCAGTTCCAATTTTATTAGTTGTATTAGCAACTTTTGATTTAGCAAGAGTAGTTACTAATTCAAAAGGTGATGATAGTGAGACTAAGAAAGCTGTTAAAACATTAATTACCCGTATTATTTATGGTTTAATTATTTACTTTGTTCCTATTATAATTGTATGGTTATTTACATCAATTAGAATTGGTGGAATAAGTGAAATAATGGATTGCTATAATAATGCTTCATTGCAACAATTGTAGTAATAATAATTATATTTGAAATTAGAGGTAAAAAAAGCCTCTTTTTTTGTGTTTTCAAGATAAAATAATATATTTATATTAATTAATAAAAAAAGCGCTTAAAAAGGCGTTTTTATGCTTGTATAAGTGTTTTTAAGGTGTTACAATAGAGTAGTTGAAAGTGAAGGAGGAAAAATGGAAAACAAAAAATATGTTTACCTTTTTAGTGAAGGAAATGCAAATATGCGTGAACTTCTTGGTGGTAAAGGTGCTAATTTAGCTGAAATGACTAACATTGGATTACCAGTACCACAAGGTTTTACAATTACAACTGAAGCATGTACACAATACTATGAAGATGGACGTGAAATTAATGATGCAATTAAAGCTGAAGTAACAGAATATATTGCAAAATTAGAGGAGATTACAGGTAAGAAATTTGGAGATAAAGAAAATCCATTATTAGTATCTGTAAGAAGTGGTGCAAGAGCATCAATGCCAGGTATGATGGATACTATTCTTAATTTAGGTTTAAATGAAGATGTAGTTGAAGTATTATCTGAAAAATCAGGTAATCCAAGATGGGCATGGGATTGCTATAGAAGATTCATCCAAATGTATTCAGATGTTGTAATGGAAGTTGGTAAAAAATATTTTGAACAACTTATCGACAAAATGAAGGAAGAAAAAGGAGTTACTCAAGATATTGAGTTAACTGCTGAAGACTTAAAAGAATTAGCTAGAGAATTTAAAGAAGAATATAAATCTAAGATTGGTACTGATTTCCCTAGTGACCCAATTGAACAATTATGGGGAGCTATTAAAGCTGTATTTAGAAGTTGGGATAATCCACGTGCTAACGT
>JAEEGL017317831.1_pt1 | contig 30126 bp, 24 predicted proteins | sample 9134231 | NCBI WGS metagenome assembly JAEEGL01 (sample SAMN16246548, study PRJNA631951) | gut metagenome | biome: gut microbiome; feature: rumen; material: fiber-attached | host: Bos | place: Iran: Karaj | collected 2018-10 | reverse complement strand
ATATGTTACCTTATTTCCTTCAGCTATAGCTACAGGAGATTCAGATTTTACGTTTGAAAGTGTTGGTGCTGATTGTTTTACGTCTTTATTATCTCCATCTGCACTAGGGTTAGCTTGTGCTTTATATCTACTTCTATTTCCTATTGCATTGCCTTGTGCATCAACATTTGAATCTTCTACTTCTACAACATATTTTTGTAGTGAAACTTGATAATCTTTTATTCCAATAGGCTTAATATAATCATCATCTTCATGTCTTAATTGTTCTGCATTTGTTTCTCCACTAGTAGTTAGTTTTACATGGTTTTTATAAACCATTTGATTTCCAGCGCCATCCCAAATATCTAGATTATCATATTTTACTGTTACACGTAACATACCTGCACTCTCGTTATATTTTGTATCTGTTATAATGTCTAAGAATCCAAGATCTGTATCGATTTTATTAAATTTGATATTGAATCCTTTAGTTGGATCTACAGAATAATTATTAATATTATAGATTGAATATACTGAATATTCAGTACCATCATATGCAGTATATGATTCTACCTTGTTACCATCTTTCCAAATTGCACGATAAGTATCGCTTGATAAACCTGTTACCTTATTATAGTTTTTACATTCGATTTTTGTTATTTTTCCTTTTCCATTTAGTCTTTCATCTAATGTATCTTGTATTTCTATAGGATTTGGTTTATCTTTTCCAAATGTTCTTACTTTAATTTCGTATGTAACAGTAGTAGTTGGTTCAACTTCTACTGGACTGTTTTTCTTAATAAAGTTTCTTAATGTTCTTGCTGGGTCAACTCTCTTATCTGATTCATCTGCACTAACATTTTTTGCATTGTCTCTATCTGTTCCATTAGATACATATTTTTCTATAGAAGCATATTTTTCACTTGGAATAGTTATATAATCTGCGTCTGCATTTCTTCTTGTATGTGCATCAGTATCTGCTTTACTATCTATAATCCAAGCATAGTTTCCTATTACAACTTCTCCGTTGCTTCCATCATATTTGCTTTCTATTCCATCATAATCAACTATCATATTAAATACAGCAACTGTGTATCCTGGTAGTTCGTTTATTCTGTATGTTACTATATCTTCATCTCCAAATAGATTATCTACATTCACCTCAATATTTGGATCAGAATTTACATCTACAAGTCCTGTTCGTACCCAATCTTCTTCAGGTATTAATAATTTATTTTCACGGTATGCAACTGAAACTTGTACTTTATCATAAGATACGCCTTGCATATAGTCTCTAAATGTAACAGGTGTTGGTGTTGATTTATTGTTATAAATTCTTACAGTATATGCTACTTTATCACCAGATCTTACGTATTTATTTACTTCCTTGGCTGATGCTTTCATATTAGCAGTTTTATTTATTTTAGCATCATTCGTCCAATCAAATATACTTGGTATTGCATCTGCTCTAGATATATTAGCATCAGTATTTATTGGTCTAGCATCTGAATTCATTATTGATCTTACTGTATTTTCTCTGCCATCTGAAGAAATATCTGATATTTTTATTTCCCTACCTAAAACTGAAGGGTTTTTATTCATTCTTGAAAGTAATCCTTCAATTTTAGTATAATTTCTAACTTGTTCAAAGTTTCCACTTCCACCATTTGCTGGACTATAGTTTATTGCATTAATATATTTTTGTAGTGATACATCTCTAGATTCTATTAAGAAATAGTCTGCATCAGCTGTTCTGTGTGGTCCTCTATTTGTTGTATCTGTATAGCTAATATTTCCAACTTTAGTAATATATGCTCTATTCCATAGTAGATCACCTCTTACAGCTATGTCTACATTTCCTAAATCATGGATTGTATCTATATTATCATCAACTACAGTTATATTGTATACAACATTTAATATAGCTGCTTGACCTTTTGGAAGGTTCTTTATAACATACTCGTTATTTTTGTATGAAAAATCATCATTATCCCATTCTTGATTTACATTAGTTACTTCTGTTCTTTTTACTGTATAACTATTATCGTTGCTCTCTGAAGCTGTAGCATATTCAATGCTCTTAATTGTTCCTTTAACCTTGTCTGAAAGTTCATCTTTTACTACAACGTTAGATGCATCAATATCACTTGAGTTATTATATACTCTAATTGTGAATGTAACATTATCATCTTCTCTTATACCAACAGGGTTAATGTTTTTACGATTATCTGCATGTATATTCTTTTGTAAATCTTCTTTAACTTTTACAGCATTGCTGTTACTGATATTTACTTCATCACAGTTGCTTACAACTCCAAGTATAGTCTTTACATTCTTTCTTATATGATTTCCCAAGTCAGAAATAACATCATTTGTATCTTTAGGTGCTATTGCGTTTGGATCTATTGCATAATAATTCTTTCTGTCTGTCATTTTTGAAGTAGAATAATAGAATCCACCAACTAATTTATATACATTTCCTGATAATCCCTTACCATTTACATTTACAATATATTTTTGTAAAGATACATTTGGTATTCCTATTTGTATATAATCTGCATCTGCTGTTCTATATTTTGTTGTGCTACGTGCACCAGATATTGCTTCAATATATGCACCATTTGCTCTTACTAAATCTGTTGGGCTATTTGAAGTAAATCTCATACGTACGTTTATAACTGCAACACCTTTAGGTGCTATTTCATAAACTAAAATATTTCCAGATGCTGTATCATATGTAATGTTGCTAGGATTCTCTTCTAAAGCTATACTATCTTCATTTTCTGCTAATCCTGTTCCTCCTAGCCAACTTACAACTTCTGCTCCAGTTGTTGTATGAATATCTTTTACTGCTACACGATAAGCAGTTCTTACATCATTGTTATTATATATTCTAATTGAGAATGTTGCTGTGTCTCCATTTAGAACTGTAACTTTATCATTAATCTTATATCTATTTGCAGCTTTTGTTTTTCCTTCATTTACTTTAGCTGTATCTCTTTCTCTTTCTGTTCCAGTTTTTTCTACCCAGGTACAGTCATACCAATGATGGGTTACTCCTTTTGTTTCCCACTTTTTAGCATAATATAGTGGTTCTTTGTGATCAACTTCAACGCATCCAGATACTACGCTCAAAACCCAGCCTGCATATTCTGTTGCAGTACATTCTTTCCATTCGCTCCAGCTACTAAACCAACTTTTTCTTGTACGATAATAATATTTATCTTCTCCTTCTTTATATTTTAAAAGTTCTCCTGTTCTAAGATCATGTTCTAGTGTAGCATCATATGTTAATTTGTCAACTGGATAGAATTGATTGCTCCATCCTGTTTTAGTGCTTGGCTCTTTTCTATAAACAGCTGTAAAATCACCTTCGGCAATTGTTGTTCCTGCAGGTAAATTAGCATATAAATTTTTTTCAAATTTTTTTAATTCCTCATCTGCAGCTTTCTTTGTATATCCCCAATCAGCTGGTTGTGATTTTGTCACAGTATTAGTAATTTGGCTATATCCGTTATGTTGTCCATATGTTCTTACTCCATATCCAAAGTCAATTGATTCCCATCCTCCTGTTTCGTTTGTTTCTAGTCCAGGTATAGCATATAAATCGTTTCTTTTTGATACATTTCCAGCTCCACTACTTGTTGGTGTTGTATCAATGTTTGCATCTACTATGAATTTTTGTAAAGATACATCTGTAGATGTTACAGGTATTTTTACAATATCACTATCTTCTAATCTATATTCACTTGATGTTAAACCTACTATTTTAGCAGTATTTACTACTGTTGTTTCAACAGATGATGAAATTGTAGCTTCTATTAAAATCTCAGCCCATCCCCATGTAGAATTTGTAGGTTCTGATTCATTAAGATCACTTGCAGGTATTCCAAAAGTTGCAGAATTTAATGATTCTAATCCTGATCCACTCTTACTTGATCCTGTTGGTGAACCATCATATGGTGGTTTACCAATCATTTCTGTGATTTTCCAATCGCCAACATTTACTGTAGCAGCATTATTTGTAAATGTATCTAATATTGATTTTCCATCAACTCTAGCTTCTGTGTTGTTGTATACGTTTATTTGAAATACTACTTTTTCTCCGCTAGTAATTAAAACTGGATTTGGCTCTTTAATCTTATTTGTATCTGCATCATATCCAAATGCTATTTTTGGTTCTGTACTTGAATTATATATAGCACCTGCTCTGTCAGTTAGTGATGTTCTTGTAGGTGTTAAGTTTGCATCAGTTCCAGCTTTAATTATAAATTTTTCTAATGATATATTTTCTGGTAATAATCTTATATAATCAGCATCTTTTATTCTATATTGACCATCTGATATAAATTCTCCAGTTATTTCAGCATAGTTAGGTATTATACGTTCTTCTGATAAACCTGCTATATTCTCTTTTATTTTTGCAGTTATTCTATATACTTTTTCATTATTTGCTTCTAATTTTATTTTATCTGAACCATCTGGTGGAAATACTAATTTTTTTGTAGTTGAATTATACTCGCTTGTTATTACAGTTTTTGTTCCTCCAATAACTTCTGCTACTTCTATTGAAGAGGTATCTATATAGTCTGCTAATTCTTCTAAATTATCTACTACTTGTATACCGCTTGAATCATTAACTGTTCCATTATTTTTTACTCTTATTTCGTATATTACGCTTTGACCTTCACTAACAGGTACTGGGTTACCTTGTTTTGTAAAGTCATTCTTATTTCCATGGTCTATACTATATGGAAGTTCTGTATCAGAAGTTATTACTCTATCTTCTCTTGATGGATCTACTGGTTCTTCTGATCCTCCATTTGGTATTATACCCCAGATATATTTTTGCATTGATACTTCTGGTTGTCTAACTTTTTCTTTTAAAAGGATATAATCTGAGTCTTCTACTCTATATTGAGTATTATTTGTTTCTATTATTAATTGAGCTTTGTTTTCTAATAATAGAGTTTCTCCTATATCTAATACATTATCTTTAAATTTTATTTCTACATTTATTGTTTTCTCTTTAACTGTATTATTAAAGTCTATTTCTCCTGTAGCAAAAGTAATAGTAGTCTTATCTTCTGAAAGTACCCCTACTAGCTCTGCACCATCCATTGTTGCTTTTATACTTGATATTGTTTTTTCATAGTCACCATTTTTTAATGGTAATGTATCAATAATTTTTGCATTTCTAACTTTTTGTTCAGTTACATTACTATGTAAATGTATTTCGTATTTTACAGTTCTTCCTTCCTCTACATCTACAGGATTTTCTCTTTTGATATAGTTTCTCATTGAAGCATCTACATATGTTTGTCTTTCGCTGTTGCTTGTAGCAAAAGTATCTCTTCTGTTATATTCTCCTTCAGTTAGGTCTCTAGCTTCTCCTTTTACGCTTACCTTTGAATTGTTTTCAACAGCTGTAATATATTTTTGCATAGAAACATCTTTTTCAAGTTCTACAAAGTCTGCATCCTCTGTTCTATATGTTGTATTATTATTCTTTAATATTACCTCTGCTGAGTTAACTAATAATCCATCAGCATTAGCTTCTTCATCAATTATTACTTTTATAGTTATTTTTGTTGGATTATTATATTTTACAGTTAACTCTGATAATGTTATTTTATTATCTTCTATTGTACAATGTTCACCATCTAAAGCAACTGCTGTACCATCAATTGTAATTTGAGTAATATTTTTTACATATGCAGCAATTCCTTCTGTATCGTATTTATTTTCTAAATAGTCGATAACTGTTACACCATCTACTTCAGGATTATTTTCATTATTGTTATATACTACTATTTCATATATAACTTCACTTCCTGGTTTAATTGCTGCTGGGTGTTCTTTTTTATACCAAGTATCATCTTCCCATGTAGTTTGATTTTTTTCTACAAGAGTATTTACTTTTGCTATTCCTTTTGCTGTTAATCTATAGTCTCTATCATCTCCTATAGGATTTCCATCTACTGAAGATACATATTTTTGAAGAGAAATATCTTTTTCTGAATCTTCATCTTCTAATCTTACATAATCTTCGTCTATATATCTAAAATCAGTACTATCTGGCTTTGATCCTTTTATTTCAGCATGGTTTGTAAATATAGTTCCTGGTGAAGGATTATTAAATTCTGCTCTCATATATATTACTGCATAACCAAGAGCTGGTATATCTGGAACTTGTATTGTTATTTCTCCGTTTGAACCTGTTCCTGAACCAGTTACTGTATTAGTTTTTGATATTCTATCAAGTGCTACGTCATGTCTACTATCAGTTACTTCTATTTTTTCTACATATAGTGTTCCTTTTTCACCTTTTACGTTCTTACACCAATCTGAAACTTCTACTCCTGTTATTGAGCTTATTGAGTTGTTATATACTTCGATAACATAATTTACTTTATCTGTTGATGATATTTCAATAATATTATCCTCTGCGCTCTTAACATTTGTTAATTGACTAGTACGTCTAGGAGATGGATTTCTTTTATATAAAGCATCCTCTTTTGCTATCCAATCTCTTCTGTTTTTTGGATTTGTTTCATCTGCAATATTTTCTTCAACTTCACCGTTTGCATTAACAGTATTTAAAATATATTTTTGAAGAGAAACATCTTTTACAAATGCATAATCATGGTCCTCTGTTCTATATGTATCTAATGCTGCGTCTTCTGTCCAAGCTTTATTTACTATGCTTCCTGGATAAAGTTTTACTGCATCAGTAAATTTTATTGTAACAGTAACATCTAACATACCATTTGCTGGAATGTCATTTGCAGTCATTTCTAATTTAGATTCTTCTGGTATAAAGTTATCAATTGTAGCATTAGTAACAGTAATGTTACTTAGATCATTATAATAATATGGTTTTATTGATCCATTTTGTGTATAGTATGGTAATATATCATACACTTTTATTTCTGTTGCTTTTTGATCTCTAAAGTTACGTAGTCTTATATTATATGTTATAGTGTAATCTGGTTTTACTTCTTTTGGTTCAGCTTGTTTAACAAGTGAAGTGTTTTCTACAGTTGGTGCAACTTTCTTTGTTGTAAGATCAAAGTCACATGCATTAGCTCTTTCAACTTTGTCTAATCCGAAAACACTAGTATTATTTTTATCTTTAATTTGAATAATATATTTCTCTAAAGAAATATCATTCATTTTAACCCAGTCACCATCTCTTTGCTTTGAAGAAGAATAGTTGCTATCTCCAATAACATTATTTTTAGATCCAATTTTTGTAATTTTTGCAATGTTATGTAATGCCCCATTATTTTCGCTACTATGGGCATAATCATTAAATTTTATAGTAACATAAAGGGTTATTTTGCTAATAGATGTTGTTAATTCTTTAGTCTCTATTGTTAAAGTATTACCACTTATAGACCATCCACCAGCTTTTACGTCTCCAGTAACATTTACATTCATATTAGTTGCTGAAGGTAATGTATCTTCTATTGTTATACTCTTTCCATCAACACCATTTCCTTCATTATACACATCAATTGTATATGTTACAGTATCTCCAACATGTATCTTTACTGGATGTGCTTCTTTATATAAACCTGTTGTATTATTAGGATAAGTAAGTTTTCCTTCATCTGTTCTTTTTCCATCAGGTAAAGTAAATCTATCTTCTGAACTTGCTCTTTCACTAAATGAAGCAGTAGTTCCATTTGCATATGTTACACTAGATACATATTTATCTAATGAAACTGAATCATTTGGTACAATTATATCTGTATCTCCACCTTTTGGTATTGATCTTGTACTTGTTTCCCACCAAATTAAATTTTGATTAGAACCACAAGGTATTCCTGCAAAATATGTTGTAAAGCCTACTGCATATGCACTAGCATAAATTGTTGCACTATTTCCATGTCCTGTTGCTAATGTATATGATTTTGTCATTGTTCTTGCACTATAGTTATCATAAAGTTCTTCAACACTTAGATTACCATCTGAACCTAAAAAATCTGTAGTTCCATCTTGATATACAATACTTAATTCCATGTATGCATATATACCAGTTGCAGTAACAACTATATCTCTTGGATTTGTAGGATCTGGTGTCGTTACACTTACTGGAATTGCACCCTGATTCTCAAAGCTTTCTAATCTAGTTGCATAAGTAGTAGCTCTACTATAAACAGCTGAACCTGTTGTAGAATCTTCTCCTACTAATGTATATCCATCATCTGCTAGAGGTTTTAATTCCCCATAATCACGCACATTATTTATATAATACCATAATCCCATTTGTTGAGTTTGTCCTGTAAATGCATATCCAGAACTAAAATTTTGTTGTCCTGTTAAGTAATATGGGTCTCCGTTTGCATCAGTATATTCATAACTTATAGTTGCTGGATAATATCTAAGGTATCCAAAAGTTGTATCATCACTTGTGTAATGATCACTGTCTACACTGTATGTTCCTGGTGCTACTGTTGGATTATTTGCTTCAATACAGTTAATACAATAATTATAACCAGCTAAATCACTATGTAATTTGGCTCTGGCATCTGAATCTCCTGCTCCACCAGTTATAGTAATAGTACTTGGTATGGCAGCAAATATGTTAAACGCACTTACGCAAAATAATATTGTTGCAATTAATATTGCAATGAAATATTTTAACTTATTATTTTTTATCTTGTTTTTCATTTTCTTCTCCTTTCCCCTCTTAATTAAAATCTCTCATCTATTATTTTTCTTTTTATTATTATTGCACTTGCAACAATCATTAGTATACTTAAAACCATTATCCATACATATCCTGTTCCGTCTGTATTTGTCTGCAGATCTGTATTGGCTGCTTCTCGTTCTATTACTTCTTTATACAGAGTTTCATATTCTCCGTTTATTGTTAATCCTATGTCTATATTTTCCAGATTTGAATTTAAGTATATTTTGTCTGTTATTCCTGCAATACTTTCAACACCATTTAGTACAACTTTAGTTTGTATTGCATCTGAGTTTGTGTTAGCATTTACTTCATTCTTTTTATATGTAGTAACATTAAACATTTGATTATCATATTCAAACAGTACTACATAATTGCCTTTTTTCAAATTTTTAAATGAATAATTTCCATCTTTATCTGTATAAAGCGTTAGCATTTTTCCATTATCATCATATACATATTTTCCTTGTTGTTTATCTACTAATGTAACTCTTACATTTGAAAGAATATTATCTTCTTCATCTAACATTCCATTTTCATTCAAATCTATCCAAGCTTTTCCTGAAATTCCAAATCTTTCTTCCTCTATTCCTTCTTTTACTTTTGATTTAGTTAATACTTTAACTTCACTTGTTGTATATTCAAAGTCTGGGAAGACTACTTTAATGCTATTTGCTATTTCTATATCACTTTCTACTGGTGCATATTGCTCTAAAACTGTAGCTTTTATAATCACTGTTAATGTATCTTTTGGTTTAATGACTCTTTCAACTTTTAGATTATTTTGGCAATTATCTAATTCAGATTTATCATAGTAATTTGTATAATGTGTTAAATTATTAATTTTTAAATATTTAGGTAATGAATCATATATCTTTATTGAACTACTTATTTCACTTGTATTTGTTAATTCCAATGTATATGTTATTTCATCACCAGGATTTAACATCTCACCATTTTTTCTGTTTGAAGAATAATTTAATTTATATGTAGCTTGATTTGTAATTATTGTATTATAATCTGATTCATATGTTTGTCCATTTGTTTTTGCATCTGCTATAGCTTCTATTCTGTATTTTCCTGCTAAACCAATTCTTTTTACTCTAGCTTTAACAATAATTTCTAGTTCTTCTCCTGCTTGTAATTTGTTTATAGTATAAGAAAACTTATTGTTTTCTCCATTTCCACATTCTTCAAATATATATTCGTCTTTTACATATTTTTCAATTCCACTATTAATATATGTAAGTTCTTTTGGTAAATCAAAGTTAACTTCTATATTTTTTTGTGTCTTATCTGATACGTTTTTTACATTAATATAGTAATTTACTCCTGAATCAGAATTATAAGTTATATTTGAATATAAGTCGCTTCTTGTTGTTAATCTTACTAATATATCTGAAGGTTTTACTGTTAATGAATTAGTAGTTTCGATATTTCCAAAATTATCACTGTATAATATAACTTTATTTGATAAAGTTTCTTCTTCTTTAATATCTTCTGATGTTTTTAATTTTATTTCGAATTCAGCTGTTCCATTTGCTCCTAATTTTTTAATTTCCCATACTTTTTCTGTTAAATCGAAATCAACAGCTTCTTCAACTCCTGCTCCTGCAATTTCATCGTAAACATCTTTTACATATCTATAACCTGCATTTTGTGGTATGATATCTTTTAATATTAAATTTTCTATTGCTTCTGAAGATAAATTTACTACCTTTATTTTATATGTAACAAATTGTCCAGCATGTACATAATTTTGTCCTACCATAGGTGTTACTGTTAATTTTATTGGTAGTTTCTTTCCTTCTTCTGTTGTTACAGTTTCTGTTACAACAGTTTCTTGTTCTTCTAATTCTTTAATTTCTGTTTGAATGTTTAAAGTAGAGAAAGAATTTTTCTGTTCTCCATTTTGTTCATATGTTAATTCTGTTACAACTTTTGCTTTTTGGTTATTTCCAATATTAGCTGGTAATATAATTTCTGAAGCTATTTGAACATGTGCACCAGCACCTAGTTTTCCTAACATTATTTTAAACATCTTAGCATTGTTTGTATATTCTTCTGTCCAAACATCACCGTTTTCTGAATAATATATTGTAGCATTTTTAGAATCTACTTTAACTGCTCCACTTAATACTGTATTAAATGTAGCTTCTTCATTTACTTTTCCAACAATTGCAACATTTTCCATTTCACTTCCAGAATTATTTACAACAGTTATTGTTTGTGGTAATTTTTTGCTTTCTCCTTCACTTAAAATATCTATTGTTTTTTCTTCATTATTTATAATTCTTAAGCTACTTCCAAAATCGTTTAGTAATACTGTTCCTTCTAAAGCTCTTATAGTTACATCACAATCACTACTTACTTCTTCACCATTTTGTATACATTTTACTGCAATTTTACTTTTCATTGTAGATAATGTATTTGGGAATGTTAAATTTTCAACATCTAATGTAATGTTTGTACCACCTGTTATACCATTTAAATCATATTGTGTTTGTTTACCTTCAAGTTCTATTGTCATAACATTTCCATCTACTGATGTATCTTTTATAGCTAAACCATTTCCATTTAATATTTCTGGACTTGAAACACTTCCACCAGTTAGTTCTTCTGGAAATACTACTTTTATTGTAGGGTTTTTATATAGTTTAAATTCAGAACCTGTATTACTTAATGTAATAGTTAATCTTGTTTTATTTGTATCTAATACATAAAAATCTGTTGTACTAGAAGTAAAACCAATTTGCATTTTTGGTTCTGATAATTCAATTTTTCTAGTTGTTTTAAATTCGTTTACTCTTTCTATTATGTTTATATAATTAATTTTTGAAACTTTTGCTCCATAATCATCTACAGATCTTATTGAAATTTCATTAACAATGTTTAATAAACCTTCTGTTAAAGGTTTTGTTGTTTTTATTGTATAGCTTGATGGTGCTTTACTAAATTTAACTACTATTTCACCATTTTCAGCATATTCTACTTTTCCGTCTTGTCCAATTATTGATAGTTCTTCTTCATCATCTATTCTTAAGTATTCTACTGTTGCCAATAATTTTTCATCATCATAAAATTCTAATGAACCATCTTTTCCAAATATTTTTGAAAATTCTGATTCTTTAATTTTTGCAGAATTATATACTACTGCAGATGTTGAAAATGTTGTAGCATCTTCGTCGTTTAATTCAAATTCACTTTCATCAAAGTTTAATTCTAAACCTTTTAGATCTTCACTTCCTACGATGCTTAATGATGATGTAATTTCAAAATTTGTTTTATAGTTTGTATCATCTTCTACGTTTGAGTACATAAATCCTTTATATACTTTTTGGCTTATTCCTGTTAATTTTAACATTGCTAGGTCACCAATATTTTCATCGTATGTAAAGCTTTTCTTTGCGCTATTGCTTGATGAAATTAAATCATTTTCTGTTTCGTAAATAGAATTTACTGTAACCTCGTAATTTAATTCTACTTCTTCTTCATTTCCAGTGTATGATTCTTCTGGATATATATATATAATTTCAAACTCGTCTTTTGTATTAGCATTTACGCTGTTATTGTTTCTTGGATTTTCATAACTAATCACAAATAAACCAGAATTTTGGTCATAATCCTGATCTAATGTTTTGTTTTCTGCTTCACCTGAAGTTGCAAAGGTTTCTGCTTTTGCAAGTATAACTTTGCTTGGATATTTTTCGTTTATGCGTGGTAAACTAATTTCTACTTCTGTTGCAACTGGTAACATGCCTTCTTCTGATTGTTTTGGTGATATTTGCAAATTAGATTGCATTGCAACACCCGCATATCCTTTTTCTTCACTTTCTTCACTTTCTTCACTTTTTACTTCAGCCTCTTTAGAGCTATACTGCACATATGCCGAATTTGTAATTGCTATGTCCAATTCTGGAGCCTTTAGATTTTCTGCAATTACTTTTCCAATTCCTACCCCGGAACAAAGAAAAATCCCCATAAAGCATTACTGCCATGGTGAACCCTGCAGCTATTTTTTGACCAATTCTTTTAAAACTCATTTGAAATTTCCTCCTCGAAATTTTTTTATATATAATATATAATATATTATTAATATATATTATGTACACTATTATGTTTATTATATAACAATTTTCAAATAAAATCTAGTGTTTGCAGCAAAAAAAATGCCAAAAAAGCCTCAAAAAAGGACTTTTTTCTAAAAAAAGCCCCTTTTCATATATACGGATACGGTTTTTTGCCGTTTTTATACAAAAAAATATTATTTTTTCATGACATTTTTATGACATTAAGATACAATTTTTGAAACTTGCTTAGGGATGAAGGATTATATAAAATCACATATTTTTATAAATATTTTTTTTAAAAACTTGACATTTTAAATTTTATTAAATTTATTATAAATTTATCACTTCATTTGCAATATTTTTAAAATCATCTAAAGATAGCATTTCGCCTCGTATTTTCTTATCTATTCCTAATTTTTCTAAAATTTCTATTATTTGTTTTTTGTTTTCAAAAATTCCACTTTTTTCAAGAGAATTTACTAATGTTTTTCTTCTTTGCATAAATGCATATTTTATTATTTTAAACATTAGATCTTTATCTAAAACCTCTACTGGTGGCTCTTTTCGGATTTCTAGCTTAATTATTTCTGATTCAACTGCTGGTTCAGGTATAAAAGAATCTTTTTCAACATTTAATAATTCTTGTGCTTTTGCATAATAATATACTGAATAAGTTATAGCTCCCGTATTCTTTCTTCCTGGAATTGCAACTAATCTATCTGCTACTTCTTTTTGTATCATTACTGTTATAGATTCTATATTTAGCTTATTTTCTAATAATTTCATAATAATAGGTGTAGTTATATAATATGGCAAATTTGCTACTATCTTAGCTTTTTTTAAAGTTCCTACTGGTGCTAGATTTGAAGTAATAACTGAATCTAGGTTAACTTTTAAAACATCTTCATTTATTAGCTCAAAATTATCATAAAGATCAAATCTATCTGTTAAGATTTCTATCATTCTTTTATCTAATTCTATTGCAATAACCTTTCCAGCATGTTCTAAAAGCTCTTTTGTTAGCGTTCCAAGACCAGGACCTATTTCTATAACCAAATCTTCTTTTGTTATCTCTGATTTTTCTATAATAGTTTTAACAACATTTTCTTTTATTAAGAAATTTTGTCCTAAGCTCTTATTTGCAGATATTCCATACTTCTTTAGTATACGTTTAGTTTCATCAAATAATTGTTCCATTTTTATTTCCTCCATAAGCACTTTTCTATTTTACCATAATTTTATAATATTTTCAAAATTTCATAAATGTTGACTATTTATCCACTTTATGTTAAAATATAATTAGTAATAAAGAAAATAGTAAACTAAACGAAAGTTTAGGACACAAAGCTATGGGCCTGAAGGTTTAAACCTATGGTAGCCGGTTGCCTTTTAAAAATAAGGATACGTGTCTTAAATAATTTTGTTTAGTTTTTTTGTATCCATAAAATTTTTAAATGGAGTGATTTTTTATGAAAAATTTAAAAAGTATGAGAAACGTTGTTAGTGCTCTAAGTTTAATAATGTGCATTATAGTTATTATTTATTCAGCCTCCGTTGAAGCTACATATTTTGGTGATGTAAATGAAGATGGAAAAGTAGAAACTGATGATGCTCAATTAATAAATCAATTTGCAGTTAGTATAAAAACTCCAACTAATAGGCAAAAACTGATTGCAGATATTGATCAAGATGGTAAAATAACTGCAGAAGATGCTAGATTGGCTCTTAGAACATCAGTTAAACTTGAAGGTTTAAAAGAAATTATTCCTACAAAATTAGTATCAGTAGGAAATTATCTTCAATTTAATGGTAAATCCTTGGCTGTTTATACTACTCAGTCAAATGCCAAAAATGCAAACTCTAAAGGAATAAAAAAATATTTAGCAAAAGGTGATGCAGTAGCGATTAAAAGTATTTATACTAATGTAGTAAAAATAAATGATGGTGAATTTATTCGTTATAATTTAGATAATCAAGGCAGTTTTAAAGTATTTAAAGCGCCTACAGGTTTAAAATTAAATTATACATCTAAAAATATAAACGTAGGAGATACTTTTACATTAAAAGGAACTGTTTCTCCAACAGGTGCATATACAGGCTTAACATTTTCTAGTTCAAATTCTAAAGTAGCAACTGTAGATAAAAATGGTCTTGTAAAAGGTATGAAGGCTGGAACTGCTACGATTACTGTTAAAACTATAAATAATAAATCTTGTTCTTGTGATATAACTGTAAAAAATAAATCTGATATACAAAATAATTTAATTAATACAGCTAGAGATGTACATAATTGGATATCATCTAATTATTATACATATGGACATTCTGGAAAATATTCTCAACCTCAATATATGAGAAATCAACGCGAAGTTAATTGTATATCTTATGTAACTTGGGTATTCTGTGAAGCTGGATATGTTGATAAAATTTATATAAGTTGCGGTGATTTTGAAAATTCAGCAAATATGGCAAATTTTGATAAAATTACTAACCCTAATGATTTACAACCTGGAGATATTATTTACTTTGCATACAGCCCTGGCGAGCATGATCATGCTGAAATTTATGCAGGAGATGGATACACATTTAATGCTGGATCAACCAGAGCAATTCAAGCTCAAGGTCCTGAAAATTATGGTACTCTAGATAGAGATAACGGAAAAATGCATTTTGATTATGCATATAGATTAAAAGTTCTTAAATAAGAGAAATCTATAAAAATAAAGTTGTCAATATAATTTGACAACTTTATTTTTATTATTTAAATTATATATATTTATAAACTTATTGCTTTTTATTTCTTTTTAATATAAAATATAAGTGCAAATTTCCTTACGGAGGTAGCTAATTACATATGAAAAACAATAACAGAAATTATAGAAAAAATTCATCTAAAAGTACTTTTACAGTTGATAGGCCATTACCTGTAAAGAGATTAAGACTAATAATTATTGTTCCATTCATAATATTCGTCGCATTGATTATTAGGATTTTTTGGATTCAGTTTATAGATGGCCCTTGGCTTAAAGAACGTGCTTATAGACAGCAAATATCAAGTAGAATTCTTACTCCTGACAGAGGGAGTATATTAGATGTAAATGGAAAATCTTTAGCAATTAGTGAAAAAGTTGACACTATTTCTATTAATCCATCTAAAATAAGCGATGAAAAGAAAGCTTTAGTTGCTAAAGGATTATCAGATATATTTGACCTAGATTTTGATGAAACTTTTGAAAAAGTTAATAGTTCTTCTTCTGTAGAAACTATTATTAAAAAGGTTCAAAATGATAAAGTGCTTGAGCTTCAAAATTGGATGGCTGAAAACAAAATAACCGTGCGGAATAAATATTGATGACGATAATAAAAGGTATTATCCATATAATTCAGTTGCATCACAAGTTATAGGCTTTTGTGGCACTGATAATAATGGACTAGCCGGTATAGAATCATCTTTTGACAATATTCTTTCTGGGCGTTCTGGAAAGATTATTACAACAACAGACCTTTATCATAGTGAAATTTCAGATAATTATTCTACATATATTGAAGCACAAAATGGTAGTGATGTTTATTTAACTATTGATGTAAATATACAATCAATAGTAGAAAAATACATTAAAACACCTGTTGATAATAAAAAATGTGAATCTGCTTCAACTATAATTATGGAACCATCTACAGGAAATATTTTAGCAATGGCTTCATATCCTAATTTTAATTTGAATGCTCCATTTGAACCTAACACTGAATCCGCTCAAAAAGATTGGGACACAATGTCTACTGAAGAAAAAAGCACTTATTTGAATAAAATGTGGAGAAATAAAAATGTTTCAGATTTATATGAACCTGGTTCTACATTTAAAACATTAGTTGCATCTATAGCGCTAGAAGAAAACATTACGGAAGTAGATGTTAAAGGAGATTTTTATTGTAAGGGACATGAAGATATTTCTGGAACCAAAATTAGATGTTGGTCTACAACTCCACATGGTTCGCAAACATTAAAACAAGCTATGGCAAATTCTTGTAACCCAGCATTTATGCAGCTTGGAAAACGTATTGGTGCTAACACTTTATATAAATATTTTGAAGCATATGGTTTATTTAATAAAACTGGTATAGCTCTACCTGGAGAAGCAAGAAGTATTTTCTTTGATGAAGATAAAATTGGTCCTGTGGAACTTGCCACAATGTCTTTTGGCCAGAGATTTACAATTACACCTCTTCAATTAATAACTGCAACATCTTCACTTGCAAATGGAGGAAAGCTTGTAAGACCTCAAATTGTAAATAAAATAGTAAATACAGATACAGATTCTATAACAAGTACTCAAACAGAAGTTATAAGACAAGTTGTATCTGAAGAAACAGCAAATTCAATTATTGATATGATGGAATATGTTATGACAGACGGTACTGGAAAACCAGCAAACGTAAAAGGATATACAATTGCTGGAAAAAGTGGTACTTCTGAAGCAATTTCAAGCTCTAAAGAAGGAAATACAATATCTTTTATCGCTGTAGCACCAGCTGAAAATCCAAAACTTGTAGTATTAACAATTTTATATAATATGAGCCATAGAAATACACACGGTGGTACAGAAGTTGGACCTATAGTTTCAAATATATTATCTGAAGTATTACCATATCTTGGTATTAACTCAGATGAAAATAGTCTTGGTACTTCTGTAAATAACTCTATAACCATCCCAGATATAGTTAATAAAACTATTACAGAAGCAGAAAAGATATTAAAGAATTCTGGTTTAAATGTTATATCATATTGTACAGGAGATAAAAATTCTAGCATTGTTTCAAATCAGGTTCCTTCTGCAAAAACCGTTGTTTTAAAAGATTCTACTGTAATCATTTATGATGCAAACAGTGAAGCTAGAACTTCTATAACCGTTCCAGATCTAACTGGAATGTCTCTAACTGGTGCAAGATCTGCGCTGCGTCAAAAGAATTTGAATATTTCATATTCTGGAACAGGTATTGTTGCTAGCCAAGATATAGCTCCAGGAACTTCTGTAGAAGAAGGAACAATAATTAATGTTAAACTTGCACATTAGAAAGGATTTGTATTGTGGGCATAATTATTTTAGATGATCTTAATGAATCAATTAGATATGCATCAAATAGTTTAAAAAGTGGAAATATTGGTATTTTCCCTACAGATACTGTTTATGGTATAGGCTGTAATGCATTAAATCCAGATAGCATTAATAAACTATATAAAGCTAAAGGAAGAAATTTAAATAATCCCATAAATATTTTAATTTCAGATATCAATATGTTAAAAGATTTTGTGTTATCTATAAATTCTATTGAAAAGCGACTTATGGATGAATTTTGGCCTGGAGCACTAACTATTGTATTTAAAAAATCTAAGTCTGTACCAGATATATTAACTTCCAACTTACCAACTGTTGGAATACGAATGCCAAATAATAAAGTATGTTTAGAATTAATAAATTGTTTTGGATCACCGATTGCTACATCTAGTGCTAATATTTCAAATAAAGATCCATATATTGATATAAATGATGATATTATAAATGATTTTAAAGATAATGCTGATTTTATTATAAATAGTGGTAAAATTTATTCTGGAATTCCTTCTACTATAGTAGAAGTTAAAGATGATTATATAGAGATATTAAGAACAGGCTCTATATCAAAAGAAGATATACTTCGGTGCTTTTGGAGGTAAAATTGATGTTAGATAATATAGTTGTAAAATATTTAATTACATTTCTTTTAGGAATGTGTCCAATAATAGAAATAAGAGGTGCAATCCCTGTAGGTGTTGGACTTGGACTTAGTTATTTTGAAGCATTTCTAGTTGGATTTATTGGAAATATAATACCAATATATTTTATAGTCAAATATATTGGCCCTATATTTGATTTTCTAGGAAGATTTAAGATATTTAAAAAGATTATAGATTGGGCAAGTAACAAAGCAACAAAAAACATTGAAGAAAGTAAGAGATTGCAAAATTTTACCGCATTAGGATTATACTTATTTGTAGCCATTCCTCTCCCAGGAACAGGTGCATGGGTAGGATCACTAATTGCAAACTTTTTACATGAACCATTAAAAAAAGCATGGTTTCCACTAGTACTAGGCGTATTAACTGCAGGTTCGATAATTTTAATTGCAACAGGAAGTGTAGTAACAATATTTGAACACGTATAAAAATAAATAACCATAAAAAAAAGACCTAATGGTCTTTTTATTTATATTCATTTATACATTATCTTTTATATAATCTACAACATCCCCAACTGTTACTACTTTTTCTGCATCGCTATCTGGTATTTCCATGTCAAATTCTTCTTCTAAAGCCATTATTAATTCTACTATATCTAATGAATCTGCTCCCAAATCATCTATAAAAGATGCATCAAGTGTTACAGACTCACTTGTAACTCCTAGTTGTTCTACTATTATTTCCTTTACCTTATCAAAAACCTCTTCTGAACTCATAATTAAGTTCACCTCCCTTAATTCTTTCTTATGTTTTTCATATTTGTTATATTATAAGTATATATATTTGTCAAGCAATATTTCAAAATATTTTTAAATATTATTTTTAAATGTTTCTATGTTAGAAAATTGTTCTATCATCATGTCCACAGAACCTCTTTTTGCAAATGCTTCTGCTTGTTTAATAGTATATAAAAATAATTTTTCATCGCTACTTCCGTGTGCCTTTACAACAGGTTTTTTTACTCCTAAAAATAATGCTCCACCATATTCTTTATAATCCATTGTTTTGGCAAATCTTTTTATTCCTGGCATTGCAGGAACAGCTGCTATTTTAGATAAAATTGATTTTTTTAGACTTTCTGATAATGATTTTTTAACTAATTTTCCGAATCCTTCTACTGTTTTTAAAAATACATTTCCAGTAAATCCATCACAAATTATAGCATCAATTTCACCAGAAAAAGCATCTCTTCCTTCAACATTTCCAACAAAGTTTATTCCCAAATTTTCAGATTCTTCTGTTAATATTTTATATGTATCACGAATAAGTTCATTTCCTTTTGTTGGCTCTGTTCCTATATTTAATAATCCTATTTTAGGTTTTTCTATATTATATGTATTTTTTAAGTATATTGTAGACATTTGTGCAAATTGTACTAAATTTAATGGCTTACAATTTGTATTTGCACCTGCATCCATTAGCATTAATCTTTTATGATATGCTGGAAGCATTGGTGCTAATGCTGGTCTATCTATTCCCTTTATTCTTCCAACTAAAAGTGTAGCTCCTGTAAGTAACGCTCCAGAATTTCCTGCAGATAAAAATACATCTCCTTTTCCTTCTTTTAGCATATTGAATCCAACTACCATTGATGAATCTTTTTTGTGTTTAATTGCATCTGTAGGTTTATCTTCCATTTCTATTGTTTCAGTTGTATTGTGTATACTAAATTTAGGTGATATATCTTCTAATTTTTCTTTTCCATAAAATTCTTTTACTTTTTTATTAATTATTTCTTCATTTCCAATAAGTACAATGTTAGATTCAACCTCGTTTACTGCTTTTACGGCTCCCTTAATTACCGCATCTGGTGCATTATCTCCACCCATTGCATCTACTAATATAATCATTATGTTTCCTCCAATATGAATTTCTTATTATTTTAGATATTCAAATATCTATAATAATATGTTTATTTTATTATTAATCTTTTAAAAAATCAAGTATTTTAAAAACAAATTAATGACGCTTGATTACTTCAAATCTTTTATATATCTAACATCACAAGCAAAGTGTTCAGTTTCTACAATCGGTTCGTAAATTCTTTTAAATCCATATTTTTCATAAAACTTTTGTGCTGCTATCATATTTTCTAAAGTTTCTAAATAACATCTATTATAATAATTTTTAGCATATTCTAATGCAATATCCATTAGCTTATGAGAAATTCCTGTTCCTCTTGCTTGTGGCAAACAATACATTTTTTGAAGTTCACACACATCGTCTGCTTTTTCTAGTTTTCCTATTCCTACTCCACCTACTACTTGGTTATTTTCATCAATAGCTACCCAATATTTATTACCTTCTGTATTATATATTTCTGAAAATCTACCTAAGTCCGGATCTGCCCATGCGGTTCCTTCATGGTTTGCACCAAATTCTATTAAACAGCTTCTTATTACATCCTCTACTTGCTTATTATCTTCTTTTTTTATTTCTCTAATTGTATACTCCATAACCCCGACTCTTTCTTTACCATATATATGGTATAATTTTGTATTTAACTTTTTCTTTATATTCTGTATATCCTTCTAAATCCTTCTCTAATACTTCTTCCTCATTTCTTATTCTCTTAGCAATAATTATAGGATAAATTAGAAATATTGCAAATGATATAACAGATCCTAAAATTAACGGCATAGATAAAAACAGTATAATTGTTACAGCATACATTGGATGTCTTACTATGCCATATAATCCTGTATCTACCACTTTTTGATTTTCCTGTACTTCTATTGTGCGAGATAAATAAGTATTTTCTCTTAATACTTCAGCATATATAATATATGAAATAATGAATAATACTGAAAATATTATTACTACAAAACTTGGAAGTTCAATCCATTTATATTTAAAATTTAATCCAGATATTATAAATCCTGTAATAAACATAATAGAACTAAAAATCAGCACTTCCTTTTGTTCTTTTTCTTCTTCTTTAGCATTTAATCTTTTCTTAAGAAGTTCGGGATTTTTTATCATTAATATAATTCCTGCAACAAACATTGGAATAAAAAGTAGGCCTATAAATAGCCACCCATTCCAATATGTTAGTGAACCTGCAGGAACAAATAAAAGTAATCCTACAATTATTATTTCAAGAAAGAACTTTATTAGCGCTGATAAGAATAATTTTATATTCATGAAGTTAAATCTCCTTTTTAATAATCCATGTTTTCATTAAATTGTTCTTTATACCATTTATTAAGTTTTCGTCTTGTTTTAAAAATATGTACTTTATCACTATCTACCTTTTCTAAAGCATCTATGACTGTTTTTCTTTTATTCTTTCTCCAATTAACTACCCACCAAAAAAAGTTCCATGACATCTGTTCCTTACAACCAGGTATTTCTGGTTTTTCTTTGCCAGGATTTTTTATAAATCTTCCTAAAATCCCTCTTACTTGTGCTAAACTTGAATAATCTAAATAAATTATATAGTCTGCTCTTTTTAAACGTTCTTCTAATGTAGAATGATATGTACCGTCCATAATCCATTTGTCTTCTTTAGCTTTGTTTAAAATAATTTTATCTCTTTCATCTTTATCTCGTATTTCCCAATCTTTGAGATGATGTATTCCATCAATGTGACAAACAGGTAAATTTAACTTTTTTCCCAAATTATTTGCAAGAGTTGTCTTTCCTGTACCGCTTCCACCAATTATACATATACGGTCCATATTGTTTCTCCTTATTTATTTTTCTTTTCCCAAACAGTTCTTACAATACTTAATGATAATGTTGATAGTGTAAATCCAATAACAGGAACTAGTGAACTTAAAAATACATTTGTATAGCTTCTTATCACATATGAATAAATAATTACAACAATATATGTTAGTATACAAATACATATTTTTCTAGTCCAGCTTGTCTCCCATTTTTTATCTAACTCAACTTTCTTATTTCTTTTTTTTATTTTTTCAATCTCTTGTTCCATCTCTTCTAAATCCATATCATTCACCTCATTTTAATATTTCTTTATATCTATTCCATTTTCTAGATATTTCATAATCTGTCTAATTATATGTGGTATGTTATAATTTCCTGCAAATTTTGAATTGTCTAATAATTCATCATTAATATCTTTCCATTCTAGTTTATTTATTTCTTCAACTAATTCAACATCATGTTTTAATATCCCATAATAAATCTGTAAACTGTTTTCATATTTAAAATAGTTAATATCCATGAAATGATCTAGATCTATATCTTTTTTTGATATTCCGGTTTCTTCAAACAATTCTCTATATGCTGCTTCTTCTGAAGTTTCTCCTTCTTCTACTTTTCCACCCACAAAATTATATAATCCCTTATATGGATCTTTTGCCCTGATACAAAAAAGTGATTTATCTAAAGTTTTATTAAATACAACTATCAAATTTAATTGCCTCATATATATGCTCCTTTAAATGCGCTACTTACTTGTTAACAATTTTGTTTATTTCATCAAACAACACCTTTTTATTATCTTCTTCAATATATCCTTCGTATTTTCCTATTAATTGTCCTTCTTTAAAGAATAAAAGTGAAGGTAATTCTTTTATACTATATTCTTTTAATATTTCATCTGTTTTAACTTCAACTTTTCTATATCTAGTATCTTTATCAAATACATTTGCAATTTCTTTCATAGTTATGCTTTTTAATAAGCACATTATAGAATCTTCATTAAATAATTCAACAATAAGCGGTCTTTTTGCTTCATTTAACTTTAATATTATCTCTTTTTCTTCTCCAATCATTGCAGGATCAATCGGTTTTCCTCCATATCTTTCTACTAGTAAATCATTAATTGTTCTACTATCTTCTTCAAACTCTTTTTTTATTGCATTATACTCTTCTTCATTTTTTGCTACTCTAATTGCAGAAACCATACAAGCATCTTCGCATAACCCACAACTAACACACTTACTATTATCTATTAATAATGTTTTATTTTCTTCATCCCAGCTGAATACGCCATTGGGACATGCACTCATTCCACTACATGCTTTATCATTATCACATATTTTAAAATTAACTAAAACTGACATTCTTCTTCCTCCAATTCATCTGATTTCTCAATTTTAAGTTTACCATTTTTATTCTTGCCTTTTCTTTGTTTTCCTTTTATTACAGTTTTTTCTTCGCTCAATTCTTTTAAATATTGTAAAAAGTATCTACCATCTTTTATTCTAATTTTAACTATTAATGGTGGTAATTCTTCTTCCTCTATTTCATACCATTTAAATACAATATTATTTTCTGTTTCCTCAAATATGTCTGCCATCTTTTTAAAGAAATCTATACAACTTTTTGAAAATTCAACATTTTTATAGTATTTCGAATCCTTAGCTCTAGCTCTAAAGTCCTTCATTAATGCATCTGCCGGGCAATTATCATCACCATATTCTACATTTATTATTCTTTTATTTTCTTTATTCATAATATAGCCTTTTTTACTTTCTTCTAAGATTTTTTATTATACTAGTTAATTTTTTAACAAATATATCTATTTCTTCTTTTGTGTTATATTTTCCTAAACTTATCCTAATTGGACTAAACTCTTCTAAGTTGGCATTACAAGCTACTAGTACATGTGATGGAAGTGCAATTTCCGAGTTACAAGCAGAACCTGTAGAAACCAATATATTAAATGATTCCAACATTAACATTAATTCATCTGCTCTTATTCCTTTAAATGCTATACTTGATGTATTTGGAATTCTATTTGAAATATCTCCATATATATGTACATTTTCAATATTTTTTAAAATCTCATCCTCCATATAATCTCTTAGTTCTTTGATCTTTTGCTCAGTTTCATAATTATCATCATTAATCAGCTGAGCTGCTTTACCTAAAGCAACTATATATGGAACATTCTCTGTTCCACCTCTTCTATTTTTCTCTTGGTGTCCAAATATTAAAGGTATATATTCTTCACTGTTTTTTATATATAGTACACCTATTCCTTTAGGAGCATTTATCTTATGTCCAGATATTGATAACATATCTACGTCTAAATCTATTACATCTATTTTTATTTTTCCGGCCGCTTGAACTGCATCACAATGAAAAATAATTCCTTTTTCATGAACAATTTTAGCTATTTCTTTTATTGGATATATATTTCCTATTTCATTATTTGCCATCATTATTGATATTAGGCAAGTATCTTCCGTTATAGCTTTTCTTAATTCATCTAGATTTAAATTACCCTTTTCATCTACATTTAAATATGTAATTTTATATCCTTGTTCTTCTAAATAATGCATTGTTTCTATTATTGAAGCATGTTCTACTTTAGTTGTTATAATATGCTTTTTGTTTTGATTAATTCTTATAGCATTCATAATAGCAGTTACATTGCTTTCACTTCCACAGCTTGTAAATATTATATTATTTGAATCAGTATTTAATAATTTAGCTACATTTTCTCTTGCTTTATTTATTTCTTCTTTTATATCCCTTCCAAAAGAATAAATACTACTTGGATTACCATATTGTTCTTGTAAAAATGGTAACATTTCATCTAATACTTCTTTATCAATTTTTGTAGTAGCATTATTATCAAAATATATTTTTTGATTCATTTTTTAACTCCTTCAATTTAGACTACATGTCTATTTTACCATTTTTTTCCGCTTTTTTCAATACTATTTAAGGTTTGATATATTAGCTTACTGTATATTTCCAGCCTGGTTTCCAAGCTTTCGATTTTCTCCAATCATTTTTAATTGCTTCTTCCCAAGATATGTTTTTAGTTATTACTTCTATTGCTAATTGAGGAGCCCTATGTGCAACTATTCCAACCTTTTTTCCGTTATATTTTGCTTTTAAATCATTTAGAAAACTCCTTATTCGTTTTTCAACATCTTTTAAAGATTCTCCATCTGGAAATGGATTATCTATATGCTCTTCATATATTACTAAATTTTTATCTTCTCCATCATATTTGCCATAATTACATTCTCTTAATCTTTCATCTACTATTTTTTCCTTCCTTGGCCATGCTAAATTTGCTGAATCGATAGCTCTAATTAAATCAGATGTAAATAATATGTCAAAATCATAATTATTATTTTTACCTAAGTTTATTGCTTGTTCTCTTCCTAAATCATTTAACTCAACTTGTTTCCACCCACTGCATTTTGCTTCAGCATTATCAAATGTAGTTCCGTGTACAAAATATATTATTTCAACTGACATTTTTCTTCTCCTATATATTTATTTTTTTCATAATATATCATATTTTTATATAAAAAGATAGTTCAAATCTGAACTATCTTAACTAATAATATGTTTAAACATTTATTTTACTTCCTATTAGCTGTGCTATTTTAACTAGCGTGCACGTTCCCATAAGTACTAATACTCCTATTACATACGGTCCAAGTGACTCTTTGTATTCTGCTCTTTCTTCTACACTTCCCATCATAAATTTAATACCCAAAATTGCTAATACTAAAACTGATAAAATCATTCCTACTGACGTTGTAACTGTAAGTATTACACTTATTTTTTCAGCTATTCTATCATCACCATCTGTTACTTCAACAAAGTTATAATTATCAGTAGTCTCTAATATATCTTTAAAAGTAACATTTCTTGTTTGGGTAGTCTTTTTTTTCTTCACTGAATTCCCCGAATTATTTTTTTTGTTATTCCCATTATTTCCATTTCCGCCATTATTTCCGTTATTTCCATTATTGCCATTGTTGCCATTATTGCCATTATTGCCATTGTTTTCATCATCATTAGATAAACTATGTCCACCTTCAATCATAGCTTGACTAAATATGGCTTTACTCAAAGTATTTGAATAATGTACACCATCTTGCATGTATTCAGTACTTTCAGTTACCCATTTGTATATTGATTTAGTTTTGCCATTTATTGTAATATTCTTGTTTTGTATATTTGTGTAAAATAGATTTTTATTGTATGCAGATTGTCCTCTTAATCCTTTATTTATTGTTTCATTAAAGTTATTTATATCATCATTTGTTACTCCATATGTACTTTTATTTTCATTTACAGCAGTAACACTATAGAATTCAAAAACTACATTAGGATACTGAGTTGCAAGTTTATTAAGAGTTGCTGGATATTTAGATGTTGTATAATCATAATCATTTATTCCTAAAGATATTATACATCTAGCACCCGGTTTTGCATTTTTAAGTGCATTTTCAACTTTAGAATAGTTACTATTAAACCAATAATTGTGTCCTTGTCCAACAGAAGCTAAAAACATAACGTTTTTTCCATCTACATTTAAACTGGAAGTTACCGTAGAACCTGGATAATATCCTGAAAGCGATGCATATATTCCAACTGCTCTTGAATCCCCAATAACAATACAGTCATATTGTTCAGCTGCTTGTATACTATTAAAGCTTAAGATATGATAGAAAAGCAATGAAAATAATATTATTAATAATACTTTTTTTGTTAAATTCTTAAACATATTTGCTCCTATACTTTATATATTTTTATTTTATATTAATATATTTATTAAGCCAATTCTTGGTTTCTTCATCATTTTTAATTGAAATACTGTTAGGATCTACATATTTATATATTTCTCCGCCTTTTATAATAATAATTGGTGCATTTTCAAATTCATCAATATATATTTTTGACCTTTCAATACTTTCATCTCCATTACAAGATAATGTATCAATATATAAATATGAATAATTATTTTCCTTTAATATTTTTTCTGCCCCATCAGAAACTGAATATTCTTCTTCTTCACATTTTTTAGTATGTTTTAAGATTATAAAAGATTTTTTATCATCAACTAATTTATTAATAATATTTGATCTAATACTAAAAGCTTCTTCAAGATTTTTTATATATTTATCATTCTCTTCTTGCCATGAATCATTAAGCTTTTTTGATCCATCTTCTAAAATTGTATAATACTTTTCTTTATAATTCCCATTTGAATCTTTAGTAATTTCATTGTATTCTTTATAAATTTTATCAACATTATATGAAGCAAATTCTTTGGCTTCTTTAGATATATTATCTATTTTAATACGGGCAATTTCTGCTTTTTTTACATCTACTTCACAAAAAACGGTTTTATCTTTATCGGCAGATTTTGCTGTTATAATAGCTTTTCCTTCTTTTTTAGCACTTACTAGTCCTTTATCATTTACCATTACTACAGATTCGTCACTGCTCATCCATTTTATTTCTTTGTTAATTGCATCATTTGGTAATACTATAACATTTAATTTAAAAGATGTTCCTTCCTCTAATTCTAATTTAGAAGTGTTTATTTTTAACTCATTAACTGTAACTATTGATTCTTTAGAATCTTCAGATTTTATTAATTCTTTTTTCTTACTTAATTCTATTACTTTATTTATAACTAAAGCAACACTTATAATTATTGCAATACTTATAGCTATTAAAATAATTAAAGTCTTGCTTTTTAGTTTTTTCATCTAATTTCTCCTTCTCTTGTATCTTTCTAAATTATATCTATATGTTTAATATTTTTCAATAAATCGTATAAAATATTATTTAAATTTTATAAATTTTTTAACTATCTTTTATATTCTATAAACTCTTCTTTTAATAAACCTGTAATATATTCATCTTCAACTTTTCCTGTTGCTTTTGATACAAATCTTTTTCTTTTTATACCTTCATCTCTATAGCCAAATTTTAATTGCATTTGATGTGATTTTTCATTATCTTTAAAATATCCATTTTCTAATCTTCTAAGTCCCAATACATCAAATGCATATTTAATTCTCGCATTAAATGCTTCTGGACCATAACCAAATCCTTGATATTTTTCATTTATCCATATACCTCCTCCAGCAGTTCCATAGGCTTTACTTATATTTGATATTTGGGTACCTCCTATTGCTTTATTTTCGCTTTTTAAAACTATTGCAAAATTATATAAATCATTATCAATTGTATATTGTATAAATTCTTTTGCGTCTTTTTCTGTATATGGATATGGAGCTCCTGCAAGCCATTTAGTGACATTTAGGTTATTTAATCCCTCTACCATATCATTAATATCATTCATATTCCAAACTCTTAATACTAGTCTTTCAGTTTCAATTATTATATCTTTATTCATTTTTTTCTCCATTAATTTGTTTATAGTAAAATTTTAAATTAGTCATTTCATGACCACCATAATATTTTATAATTTTCTGCATTCTGGTATTTTCTATACCTGTTCCAAATGAAGCTATTTCAATATCTTTATTTTCTTCTCTTAATTTTTTAATTAGTTTAAAGAAAATTCCATATTTCCTATATTCTTCTTCTATATACATCTGTGAAATCCACAAAACCTCTCCATCACTTGCCCAATAAAAATATGAATACAAAATCATTCCGTACAGGTTTTCCATCAACTTCTGCCACCAAACATTTAAATTTAGGATTGTCACAATAATAATCAGAATCTATATGCTTTTCAAATTCAGTATATTGCTCCATATTATTTACTTCATCGATAATTTTATTTGCTCTTATTAAAAATTCTCTATGACTTCTATTCGCATAAATTATTTTGGTTTCCATACTAGTTCACTCCATTATTTTTTATATCATATTTAGCAATTAGATTTTCTTCATTTTCATGATTTTCCTCTTCATATATATCCCTTATATATTTTATCTTTTGTTTTTCTAAACATAGTTCAAGAAAACATAAGAATATACCTATATCTATTTGATTATAATAGATAACTTTATCTTTAGGCATTATTCCTCTTTTTCCTTCTTTCCTATATCTATAAACTTCTAATTTATTTTCTTCTGATTTTACTATCCATGGCTGAGTATTACATGCACTAGGAGCAAAACGCACGATATTAGCTAGTTCTAAATAACTATCTCCTTGCCATATTTCTTTTAATTCTTTTCTTTTACTTTTATACATATCTTTTCTGAATTTATCAGGAGAATCTACTTTAGCTATTGCTATCATAATAACATAGTCCAAACCATCTAGTTCTTTTTCATCTACTCTACCAATTCCAAACCACAAAGTACCTATGTTTTTTGAAACTAAGTATAAATCTAATTGTTCTCCTAAGTAGCCTATATTTTGCAAATAGTTTTCCTTTTTTTCTGAATAAAATAAAATACAATATTCTTGTCCCCTTTTGCATGTTACTCCATCTTTTACTACTTTAATTTTTACTTTTATGTCTTCTACTAAAGGTTTTAATTTGCTAATTTCATTTTCTATGTCTTTTATTTCTTCATCAGTAATATGTTCATTTCCTATATTTCTAAATAAATGAAAAGATTTTCTTTTAAATATCATTTCATATAAGTTATTATCCATATATTCTCCTTTTAAGTTATTTTTCTGCCAATAATATATCATACTTTAACAAAAAATGATAGCTCATATTTGAACTATCATTTTAAAATTATTACTATAATAATTTATTAATTAATTCGTTTAATTCTGGTATTTTATATATTCTATGATATCCATCAAAATGGTTGTAATATTTAAGATAAATTCCTTCTGCTCCTGTATCTTCTAAAAATCTAGTAAATTTTTCTAAATTCTTATCATCTTCATCTGAATATAAACAGTATTTTATGCAATCTAAATT
>JAEEGL011391288.1_pt1 | contig 30128 bp, 36 predicted proteins | sample 9134231 | NCBI WGS metagenome assembly JAEEGL01 (sample SAMN16246548, study PRJNA631951) | gut metagenome | biome: gut microbiome; feature: rumen; material: fiber-attached | host: Bos | place: Iran: Karaj | collected 2018-10 | reverse complement strand
GTTGAAATATCATAACATTGCCATGCTTCCATTTGTCTTAATCTTGGAACATCTAATTTAATTTGATAAGAATCAGCTATTCTTTTTAAATCTCTAATAACTTCTTCTCTGTGTTTTCTATCACCTTCAACAATTAAAATTAAAGATACTTCTTTGATCTTTTCATCACCATTTTTAATATCCTGCATTAATGCTTGAAAATTTTCTTTTTGTGTATCAAGTTCAGTAGCATCACTTAATTTTTTCGTTGTATTTCTATCAGTTAATAAGAATTGATATTGTGAATTAACCCATTTAATTAGTTCATCTTGTGTAATACATTCTTGTATTCCTATTGAAGCTCTAACATCTGGATAATTAAATATATCTTCAAAAAACAATTCACTTACGAATGGAGGAACATTCTTAACTGTTAGTAATTGGACTTCTTTATTATCTAATTTCAATTTATCTGTTCTTTCAGACATATTAATTGGACTTACCAAACTTGGTAAATCTCCCCATACTAATTCATCAAGTGTATTTGATGTTAGATAAAGATTTGATAAAAATTTATAAATTTCCAATTTATTTGTAATACTTTCAATATAAATTCTTGGAACTATATTTAAAGTAATATCCTCTATTTCATCTAATTGTTTATTTAACATAGCTGTGTCTTTAGCAATTACTACCCAATAATAAATACTAGATACAGTAAAATTTTTAGCTTCTAAATCATCAATTAGATTTCTTGATTCTTCTAGTAATAGTTTTTTACCTTCGTCATTTTGAAATTTCTCTATTTTTTTATCTAAACTTACTTTATTAGCATTTAAATTAAGTTTTTCATTTAACTTATAACATTTCATATTTAAACTAGGTATTTGGTATAATGCTTTTAACATAGAAAAGAATAATGTCTTTTCATGATTACTTGTTAATGATAAATCAATAGCTTTAACTTCAATTAATGTTGCAACTTCACCAGACTTTAAATATATTAATCCATCTTCGCCAATTTCTTTAATATTAGTAATTGATTTAGAATTCTTAATTCTTTTTTTCATCTGATTTGCAGTAGAGTATTTTCTATTTGTTTTAGAATCAACTTTTTTTGCTTTTTTTAAAGCTTTTTCATCTTTAGTTTGTCTTTCCAATCTATATCATCTCCATTTCTTTTGTAAGCATATTCCTTACAATTAAATAAATATTTAACAAATAAAATTGCTACTTTATACATTCTGTTTTTCTTAGATACCTTTACAGGTAACATCAAGAAGACACATATTGTTAAAAATATCAAAGAAGCAATTTTATGACTTGTAAATGAAAATATTAATAAAAAAGAAAATAACATAGGTAATCCTATGTATAAGTCTTTCATTTCTATATATTTTCCTAATGTTTTTTTAATACTTGGTACTGTTATATACATTAATCATCTCTCCCTCTATATCTTCTACGATACATACTTCTTGTTGGTATAACATTTGACATTGCTGATGCCATTGACTCTCTACCAGCATTCATCATTCCAGAGCCAAATCTTGATAATCTGCCTCCACCATTTGCTTTATTATTCATTGATTTTAAAGTTGATGAAGCTTGCATGTAATCACCTACCATTTTTAAATTACTACCAATTCCACCATAAGATGATCCATCTCCTCCTATTTTAGAACCAAATGATGATACAGCTTTACCAACTTTACCAACTGCACTATTTCCAGCATTTCCAACTTTAGAAGCTCCTTTAGTGATAGCACCTGCTCCCATTAATCCAGCTCCTCCAATTCCTAATGCTCCAGTTGTTGCAATTGCTCCCATACTATGACCAAATCCCATCATAGCCATTAATTGTTCTCTTCCTGAATTTGCTGATACATTACCACCTATGAATCTATTAACTACTTGTGATCCAGTTAATAAGAATGAACCACAGCCAATATACATAAGTGATTTAGTAACAATATCTTTAAATCCATTACTGAAGAATGTTGTTTCATTAATTTGAGCCATTACAATTGCTGTTAATGAAATAATTAACATTATTACTGCACCTTGCAACATGAGTGATACAAGTTGCTGAACTACAGCACTTCTTCTTTCTTTATTTCCTACTGATGTAGCAAAGATTATTGGACTTATTACAAATAAGAATAAAAATTCAATTTGTCTTCTAGCTAACATCATTCCACAGAAGAATAATGAATATAAGAAGAAACCTCCAACAATAACTGACATTATCCAATTGATTTTATATTTATAATCTTTCTTATCTGGTAATATCCATCTATGAGATGTTACATATTTATCATTGTACATTTCTTTTCCATTGAAATTACCATTAGATACATTTTTAGCAATGTCTTCACCTTTAAATTCATCACTATCTTTATATCCATCTGAATAATCAATAAACATTGTTAGCATTGAATCAGATATTGTTGTTTTATTATTTGAAAATATATTTGAAGTGAATCCTGCAAGTTTAATTGAAAATGTAGAAGCTTGTACAAATAAGAATGTACTTAATAATATTAACAAGCCACATTTAACAATTTCTTTTACAATACCTTCTGAACTTAATCCTTCATCTGGATCAATAATTTTTTTAGCAAATCTAGTAACTGCAAATAATCCTAATAATGTCAGAGCTATTGCAATTACACCTTTTTGAAATGTAACAAAATTATTATTACCTGAAACAGAATTAATAATATCAAAAGCATTTAATCCTTTTAAAATTTCAAATAGAGAATCAATTAGATCATAAATAAAGTGGATTAATCCCCACCCTAATGTTCTTAATAAATCTAATGCTTTTAATAACATTCATTCACCTCCTAGAATAAGTCTATAATTAGATTTACGATTGATATTGCTAAAATAATTCCTACAATACCAAACATAGTTTGAATAATCCTTTGTTTAACTCTTGGCTTTTGATCTACATCTACAACTGCATATAAGATGAATCCAACAATAAGTGATACACCAGCAGCTGCAATTCCTACTCTTAAAGCCCATGTAGAAAATGTTTGAATAGCTTTTATAATTGAATCAACATTATATGTTCCACCTTCTAGATGTTCTATCTTTAATAAATTAAAATAATTATTCATTCTCTTTCCTCCTTAAAACAATAATAAGAAAAAGCAAAGAAATGATATAATATCATTAGAGTTATTTTGCTGACGGCGATTTAACTCTTTTTTCTTTGCTCTTCTTCATAATTACATATCTAAATCATCTTCTGATTTTTCTACATCAGAATTTTTTTCTTTTGATGATGATAAGAAAGTTATATTATCAGCAACAATTTGTGTTGATTTCTTCTTTTCACCATTTTCAGTTTCATAAAGTGATGTTTCGACACGACCTTTTATTCCAACCATATCACCTTTTTGGCAATATTCAGCTGTCTTTTCAGCTACTGGTCCAAATGATACAACATCTAAAAAATCAGTTTCATAAACACCATCTGCATTTTTATAACTTCTTTGAACTGCAACAGTATAATTAACATATTTATTACCGTTTTCTGATTCTTTTAATTCAGGTCTTGCAACAAGTCTTCCAACTCCCCAGAAATTATTCATTCTCTTTCCTCCTTTCTCAATTATTTAGTTTTTATTTAATTCAGGTTATCTATAACTGAATATTAATGATTCATAAACCACCACCTTTCAATGCTATAAAAATTTAGTTTTTTTTAGTTCGTTCATCTGCATCTGTAAGTTTTGCAATTATATCTTCTATCTTTTCCCATAAATTATCTAAATAGTCATAGCACCTTTGAAAGTGTTTGTATTCTTTTCTATCAAGATATTCTCTATAAATATCCATGTCTGCTAAAACTAATCCAATATGATCTTCAAATTCACTTAATGCTTCTATTTCCATTAATTTAATTTCTTCTATATTTTTCATAGTTCTAAGTCCTCCTCCTCTTCATAATCATTTAACCAATCATAATCATCAAAAAAATCATCTGGTGAAAATAATTCATCTGGCATATTTTCAAATCTGTTAATATTTGAAACTAAGGCATACTTAAAATATCCATACTTATTTTGAATATCATTATTATTTTCATCTTTGAAATTTCTTTCTTTGATTCTTGAAACAATATAATTAGACATAATTAATAAATCTTTATAATTATGACCTTCTTCCATTAATTGATTAAATAAATCATCAAATAAAAAAGAGCTACTATCATCTTCAGAAATATAATTTCTTCTAATAAGCTCTTTAGTAACAATATTATGTTTGATTTCTTCACAAGGCATTGAAAGGTCTTGTGTTTTATCTATTTTATCTTTTTTATTTTTATTCTTTTGTATATTATTCTTTTGTTCTTTAGGGTTTACCGATGACGGTTCAACCGAGGTGGTAAATCCACCTTCGGTTAATTTACTCATTTCAAGCCATTTAGGATAAGGTAAATAATAAACTGAATATTTATACTTAAAATGTCCGTTTGTATCTCTAAACTCATCTATTGATACATATTCGGCTTGTTTTAATTCAGCTAGAGTATTCTTGATTGAATCTCTACCATCTTTTGATAAAGTAACTAACCCATTTATTGAATAATCCCAATCTTTTGGAAGACTTAACATTAATGATAAAAGACCTTTAGCTTTAATTGATAAATTTCTATCTTGTAAGTGATAATTTGACATTACTGTATAACCTGTAATACCAAATATTTGAAAATCTTTTATATTATCATTCATTAATCCTCCTTCTATAGCAATTTATACTTGCTCACAAATTACTACTATTTGTTTATTAGTGTTATGTCTGCAAGTAATTAGTGTAAGTGTACTTTTATTTTTATTTCTAATAATCTCTGCTGTTCCAGTTTTTTCTATATCATAAATATCTACAACTTTATATTTATAAGTATTATTTTTATAATCTATAAATACTTCATCACCAATTACTAATTTATTTAAGTTTCTAAAAAATGAAATTCTTGCACTTCCTGAATGACCTGCAATTATTACATTTCCATTTTTTTGATCTGGCATAGCACTTTCATCTAATATTTCTAAATTATAATTTACATTATTAAGATAACTATTAGGATCTACAAGACCTCTCTCTAAATTAATTTTAGGAATTTTAAGTACAGCAATATAATTAATTTTTACTTGCTCTTTCACTTCTTCTACTTTTTGAGGTTCTTCAATAATATCCTCTTCAATTTCTTCAATACTGTAAAATTCTTCAATAGCTTGTTCTTCTTGATTATTTAATTTCATATTTGAATAATAATCATAAAATATTAGACCAATACCTCCAAGAATTAAAAAAGAGCCAATTACTAATAACCAGCTCTTATTTTTTTTCATCTGAATCACCTTTATTTTTTTTCTTATTTAAAATGATAAGCCCTACACCAGCAATTACTAATGTAATTCCACTAAAGATTAATTCTTTATAATCATTAGCTTCAGTATTTGGCACTTTAATAATTTGTTTATCCTTCATAACTGATTTAACTACTTCTCCATCTTCTCTAATTTCAAAGTACATTTTTTCTTCATTTAATTCATATCCTTCTGGAGCTTCTTTTTCTAAAATGTAATATTTACCATATTTCAATTTTTCAATAGTAATTATTCCGTTTTCATCAGTTCTACCAGAGAATACTAATTCATCAGTATCTGCATTATAAATTTCTATTAATGTGTTTGGTAATGGATTATCATTAGAAAAATCTAATTTAGTGAATTCTAATGTTCCTGTGATATCCTCATCTTTCATAGTTGATTTAATAATCTCACCATTTTCTTTAATTTCAAATGGCATTTTTTCTTCATTAAGTTTATATCCTTCTGGAGCTTCTTTTTCAAGAATATAGTATTTTCCTTGTGGAAGTCTTTCTATTGTTATTTTTCCTTCTTCATCAGTTCTACCAGAGAATACTAATTCATCATTTTCAGTATAAATTTCTATTAATGTGTTTGGTAAAGTTTTTGATTCTGAAATATCTGTTTTAGTAAATTCTAATTTACCAGTTTTTAAAATATTTAAGATTGCTTCTGAATAAATGATAGTTGGTGTATATTGATCTTTATATACTAATTCAGCTTCATATTTATTTTCATCTAAAACATAATTATCTAATGTTTCAATTTCTTTAACATAATACTTACCAAGATATAATTCATCAAATACAATCTTACCTTCACTATCAGTTATTTTTTCATCTACTAATGTATCTTTTGTATAAATTGTTTTACCATTCCAAATGATATCTTCTGAAGCATATAATCCGAATTTAACACCTTCTAAAGATTTAGTATTAAATTCAAATCCATTCTCTGTAAGTTCTGCTACTTCACCAGTTTTTTCAATTTGAATTTCACCTTTAACTCTTTGATTTTCAAAATTAGTATCAAAGATAATTCCATATTGTGAATCTGTTCTTAATTGTGAATCATCATCTATTGTAAATTCATGTGATTGATTATTCCATAAATAACCATCAATTACTTGATCTACTTCTTCAAGTCTATAAGTTCCTGTCATTAATGGATAAGCTGTGGTAAATTCACCTTCTGAATCTGTTTCCCATTCACAATAAGTTGCTCTTTCTGGATATGTAACTGTTTGACATACATATTCATTATTTTTAACATCAAATATTTTGAATTTGATATTACTTCTTTTAATTACTTCTTTTGTTTCTGCATCAATTTTAACTACTCTTAATTTAGCTGTAATTGGTGCATTAGAAATAACTTTTTTAACTACTTCACCAGTAGTCTTAACTTCAATTGTAAAATCTTCAATCTTTTCATGTCCTTTAGTAGAAGTTAATTGTTTAACAGTATAATGTCCGTATGGTAAAGTAAATCTAAATACACCTTGATTATCAGTTGTAACTTCTTTTACTTGTTCACCTTTATTATTATATATACCAAATTTAATTCCTACTTCTGGTTCCATTATTTGAGTTTCTGCACTAGCATATACTTTTGTAAATTCAAAATCTAATTTAATTACTTGTTCAAATACTTGAACTGTTGGATTTAAATTATTTTCTGTTATTTCAAAATAGTATTTATTACTATCTAATAAATATCCTTCTGAAGCTTGTTCTTCAAGTAAATAAAATCTACCTAGTTCTGGTAAATAATCAGATGTGTTTGTTCCATCGTCTTTAGTAACTACTTGTCCTACCCTAGTACCATCAACTTTATAAATTCCATATACTGCTCCTCCCAATTTTGCTTCACCTTGAGGAATATTATTTCTAGTTTCAACATCTATTTTAGCTGGAGAAACTCTACCACCAATAACCTTTAATGTAAATCTACTTCTTACTGGGTCATAGTTACCAACTCTCATAACATTTTGAGAATGATTACTAAAATATACTATTGGAGGTATTTCATATTTAGTTGCTTTCTTTTCAAAAGTAACTTTTCCTTCGCCAATACTATTAGCTGTTACAGATAATGTATTGCCATTAATTGAAGCTGTTACATTTTCTGTTCCAGTTATTGTATAATTGCTTAACACACCATTTGAATCATTTAATTGCTTTGTTTGTCCTATTGGTAAAACTATACCATTTTCTAAACTTGGAGTCTTATAATGATTTGCAACAAGTCTATCTAACTCTGCTATTTCACTATCAAATTTAGATATTCTATTACCATTTAATGTGTCAGTAAAATAAATGTCAGATTCTGGATTAGTTGTTCTCCAGATCATAACCTGAGTTATAACATACCATTTTTGATCAGAATGATTATATCCATTTTCATTATACTGATATCCATAATAAGCTAGTAATGATATTCTTTCCCATTGTTCTTCACTAAAACCTAAAACCCTTTGATAATCCTCTCTTATAACATCATAATAAGGTAAATTATTATCAATATCGGTATATGGTTGTAAACAGTAAACAAATTGATTATCTTCACTTCTTCTAATGAATCTTGCTTGTTGATATTTAGTATATCCATCAGGTTTTGCTTTTTTAATATATATATTACTTATATATTCACTAGGCCAAATTGCTTGACCAGTGTATTGTTCAGCATGTACTGTTTGTACACCACAAATTGTCAATAAAAAAAGTATGCTCATCATTGCATACTTTATAATTTTCTTTTTCATATTCATTTCCTTTCACTAATATTTTACTCTGAGCATATCTCCTAAATAATCTCCAGAATAACTATTAATATTAGTACAAGAAAAACTTACAATATCTTCCATACTATTTCCTGCATCAATACAAGCTTGATGAGTCTGCTCAAAGTTTCCATAAGTTTTTACAGAATAATCAACTCTAGCCCATGACCACATTGGCTTATTATAATAATCATATTCACTTATACCTAAACTTTCCCATGCTGTTGGCTGATGTTGTTCTACTTTAGGTTCTGGTGTTGGTTCTGGTGCTACAGGTTTGACTTCTTCCTTTGGTTTTTCTTGTTCTACAATACTAGGTTTATTTACTTCTTTTTTTATGACATTAGTGTTAGTAGCATTATTGCTCTCCAAATTGTTCTTATTAGAAGGTACATCATTATCAGAAATGTTTTCATTGCTACTATTGTCATTCTCAATAATCTCTGTAATAGGTTCATCTTTATTATCCTCCTTTTCAGATAAATCCTCTTTGGATTCAATATTAACTGTATCTTGCACAGTTTTAGATTCTTCTTTATTTCTTACAGATGTAAAAAAATATATTAAGAAGCTTCCAATTATAAGAAATAAAATGATTAAGCTAATTACAACTTTTTTCATTCTTCTCCACCTCTTACATTAATTATATACTAAGTAAATAAGTTATTCTAGGGTGCTAAATTTCTAAATCATTTGAATCACCCCTTTCCAAAGCCAATGTCTTAGAATAATTTTCAATTGCTTTAATTATAAAGTCTTCTATTTTATAATCTTTTAAATCTTTTGGTAAAACTTTTCTAATTCTTTCTTCATTAAAACTAATTCTTTTTTGTTGATTTGGTTTTGGTTCTAAAAAAATAGATTCTAAATTATCAGAATCTAATTCACCATTTTCAGCTAATGATCTAATTCTTTTAGCTTGAACATGTGAAGGTGTTAAATCTTCATAACTTATTTCTTCATAAACCATTTCTTGCTGATCTTTTGTTAAATAAGATAATTCTACAGCTGGTCTTATTCCCATTGTTAATACTGCTCTTTTATCTTTTAACACTGTATCATCAACTAACTGTAATAATTCTGGGATTAGATAAGTTAATCTTACATATCTATATATTTGACTTTTTGAGTCATTAATTTCATCTACAGATGATGACTTAGTTCCCAATGGGGACAAAGTTTTACCTTGATGATTTAAAGCATCTAATTTCATTTTATATGCTTGTGCTTTTTCACTAGGTAAAATCTTATCTCTTTGTAGATTAGAATCAACCATCATTACAACAGCTTCATCATCTGAAATATTTTTAATAATACATGGAATTTGTTTTATTCCATTCTCTTCGCAAATTTTCTTTCTTCTATGACCTGATATCATTTCATAAGATCCATCTTCTTTTTGTCTAACTATAGCTGGAACTAAAATACCATTTTCTTTAATACTCTCTTTTAATTCTTCATAGTTTAAATCATTATTAATTTTAAATGGGTGCTTTGGAAAATCTGCAATATCAGATACATTAATTTTAACTATTTCTTCTTTCATAAATACCTCCTTTTGAGCATAAAAAAAACACATCACAAGATGTGCTAAATTAAGGTGGTTACTGTCCCGTAATCAACCCCTTAATTCCTATGCCATTTTTAGCCATTTTTTACTATTTTTTGCATTTTTTTACCATTTTTTTATGTTTTTTATTATAAACATGCAAGATCTAAATCCTCGCAATGCCTTATAAATAAAGGGTTTCTCCAAAAGTTACTATAAACTGTAATCAACCAGTTTATATTAGTTTTATTTTCATTCATATGTATTACCTCCTCTATTTTTTATTAATCTGTTGTGAATTAATAACATGGTTTAAATATTCCTCAGCAGAAATGTGCTCTTTTGGTTTATCAAACTCTGTTACAATTATTTTTTCTAACTCTTCATCTGTTATATTAAAGGTCTTTAAGAATTCAACATACCTTTTATATTGATAATTTAATAATTCATCAAGTGTATTAAATTTATGTATACCCCTATTATCAAAATCAGAATTTTCAAACCAGAACCAATGTTCATTGTCCTTATAAACAAGAAAAGAATGAGTAGGATAAACATTATTATAATCAAGTTTAACCATTTCATAGATAGTTTTTATTTCATATCCATTTTTTAAAAACCATTCTCTTTCTAATTCTACTTGATCCCAACAATTCCCATACAAATTTTCTAATATATCATCTTTGCTTTCTAATATATATTGTTCATACCAATCTAAGTTAAAGTCTGAATCATCGTAATGATATACCCTTCCATTTTTTCCTAAATATCCATAATTAATTTTATTTGACATAAAATCTAACAATTCTTCTGGAGTTTTAATATCAGCCATTATTTCACCTCTTTTTTATTTGGTCTTGACTAGCCGTTCTTACCATATTAATTCCTAAGCAATTTTTACATAAATCAACCTATTTTCACTAATTTCCATCATTTTTCTATATATTTTAGTATAGACATGCAAGATATATTTTGGAGTTTTTTCTTATTTTATAAGGATTTAAAAGTGGTCTTGACTAAATTGTTATCAACCAGTTTATATTAGTTTTATTTTCATTCATATGTATTGCCTCCTATCCATTTTGATTTTTACTATACATTTCTTTACCGTAATACAATGTTCGTAATTTATCCAAACCCAAATCACTATAGTTAAAATTAAAACCATATGAGTTTAATTCATCAATTAGTTTATTTCTTTGAGTTTCTAAATCATAATCATAATAATTACTATTATCAAAATATACTAATAATCCAATGTCTTTAATCTCTTGTAATTGTACTTTGCTATTCATTCCATCTTTATAATAATGATGATCTTTTTTTATTGTATCAAACACTTTCTTATATCCAAATTTCAACAATTCATTTTCAATATCTTTTAGTGATTCTTCTTTTACAATATTTGTATTTAATTGTGGTATCAAGTTGTTTTGAACTTTATAATCACTATTATTACAACTTCTTAATCTAATACACATATTTTTCATTTCATTTTCAGATAATCCATCTAAACTTTGATTAGTGTAATAAATATCATGAATAATAGCATTAAAATCATTTATTAATTTATTGTTTTTTAATATTCTATCATAGTACTCTAAATTTTCCTTTAGTTTAAATCCCACTTCTACTACTGACATCATATCACCTCTTTTTATATAAGAAATATTTCTAATCTATTATATCATATTATTTAAAACTTTTAATGTATATAAAAATATATTAGTTTAAATTAATACAAATTAAAAACAACACAAAATATGTTGTTTAATATATATTATAATTTTCTTTCTTGTTCTGGATTTTCTAAAGTTTTTTCTTCAAATCCACAGCAAGAACACTTTCTTTTCCATACTTCATGTAAATATTCTCCCTCTTTTACGGGAAAAATATCAAACTCTGAATCAGTCATAGTTCTATATGTATAAAATGACCAGGGATTAAAATTATGGCCTTTTACAGAACATTCTAATTGTTGTGTTTTACTTTTAATCCAAAACTCATTAAATGATTCAAAAAATTTGCCTACAGGAAGTGCAATTGCTCCACCTGTTAAATCCCACCATAAATGGTATCCGTTAGCACACATAGACATACATTGAGGACAGATTTCTACATGTCTAATTTTTTTTAATAAAGATTCATCTTTTAATAATCTATTTCTCTGATTTTCAGATAAGTCATCACGATATTTTCCACTATAAAGTTTATATAGATCTTCATATGTTAGATGTTCGTTAACTTGTTCAATCCCTGTTGGATCAGATGAAATGTAATATAGTTTCCTATTTTTTATTTGTTCGTTTCTTTTTTCTTCCCAACTATACATAAAATCCTCCTCTTTAATTGAATAACATAATACCAAAACAAACGTAAAAAGTCAATTTATAAAATAAATATTAAACAATTATGTTTTTAATAGTTTTTCTTTTATACTATTTAAATATTCTTGCCTTTTTTCTAATTTGTTTGGATGGTGAGCTAAAGCATCGCATTTTTGAATTTCAAATAATTTTAAACATAAATCATAATTATCAGTTATTTGTTTTTCACTAATCGGAGTATCATGATTTTCTATTAAATAGCAAATATATTCAATATAATCACTATTATAATTTAATCTGGTTAATATTTTTTTAGACATTTCTGCGGACTCTTTTGGATGATTTTTAAAATGTCTAACCTCACCTTCTTGGTAAGAAAATGGTTTTCCAATATCATGAAGTAATAATGATAATCTAACATCAATATCTTTTTCTGATAAACTTAATGCTAGTAATGTATGATTCCAAACATCCAAATGATGATGTGGATGCTTATGATCAAATCCAATCATATGTTTTATCTCTGGAATAATCTTCAATAAATAATCTAAATTATCATTTATTGAAGATACAACATCTTCTGACAATAAAATATCTTCTAAATTCATAAAATCATCTCTTTTTCAAACTGTAATATACATCATCTATTTGTTTACCATTTCTTTCAGCAACATTTTTTTCACGGCTATATTCTTCAAATCCTAATTGAATTATACAATTTAATGATTTAACATTATCAGAAAATACTATTGCATATATTTCATCTAATCCCAAAGTGTTAAATCCATATTCTATTAATGCATTAATCATATCCTTTGCATAATGTTTTCCTTGCATATGTTCACATATAACAATCCCTATTTCTCCTCTGTTATTATCAATTTCATTAAAGCTACAATTGCCAATATATTCTAATGTATCTTTATCATAGGCCGAAAAGGTATTACCATTTTGTTTTTTATTTATCCATTCAATTTCCATTTCTCTTGTTATTACTCTTTTTTTAAGAGATAACATTTGTGAAATCTTTTCATTATTCATCATTTCTACCATATCATCTACATTTTTAATATTAGGTTTTGTAAATATACACTTACCATATTCAAATAATACTTCCATTTTTTACACCTCTTTTAATATTTTTTAGATTTTTCTAAAACCCTAACAAATTCTTTAGGAATTCTTTCATTAACCTTTTCTATAAGTCTTTCATCAATTCCATATTCTGCTTCTGCCATACTTCCAACTATAGCACAATTTGTATCAGTATCTCCACCCATTAAAAGTGTATTTCTTATAGAATCTTCAAAACTATATGAATTATAAAAAGCATATAAACAATTATTAATTGTTTCTTCACATGTATAATTAAATTTAGTAAAAGGAATATAATTAACTTTCAAATTCAATTTTTTAAACACTTGTTCTTTAGTTAAACCTTTTCTTAAATAAAAGATTATTAATGCTATAGTCGTGGCTGAATCAATGGATGATTTTGAATTATGAGAGGGAATAGTTGCTAATCTTGAATTATTAATAACATCATCTTCATTGTCAAACATATATCCTACTGGAGAAATCCTCATCATAGCCCCATTACCATGGCTAGTCCCAATAACATCTGATTCACTCCATTTTATTAAATTTGGAGAAAATGCACTCTTAAAATATGGACTAAAATCCGGTCTATAGCCTTTATATTCTCCAATGTATTTTCTTAGATAATAATTATAATCTTTATTATCTATTATTGCATCTAAAACTGCTAATGTTAAAATAGTGTCATCACTATAAAAAGCTTTATCATCTATAATATTTTCCATTCGTATACTATGGACATGTTTTAATTGATCATATTCATATATACTACCAGCAAAATCACCAATTATTGCTCCATACATATTAATTCCTTCTTTCTATGAATCAAAACTATTTTAATATATTATCTTTTTAGAAGAATTCCTTTGCCTTTTACATATTTACCATAAAAATAATCTAAAGCAAAACCTTTATCTGGTAATTGTCCAAAATATATATAGCATTCATCAATATCAAGTTCATCAACAATTTCATTCAAATGATTAATTGCATCTTTAATTAAATTATTATCATATATAAAATTATCTTTATAAAAAACTAACTTGTTATCTAAATAATATCCTCTTGTAATTTTATTAAATGTATCTTTATCAATATTTTTAGAAAGACAATATTCATAGTGAGACATAGAAGAATTTTTAGGCAAGAACTCTAATTTATTATTATGAATAATAAACGCTATTATAATTCTATTTTTATTTCTTTATTTTTAGGCTTATATTGAGAATACTTAATTCCACATTTATCCAACATTTTTTTGGATGCAATATTACTTGGAGTTTGATCATATTTATCACTTAAATAAATTACTTCTTTTATACCTGATTGAATAATTGCTTTAGCACATTCGTTACATGGAAAAAGTGTAACATATATTTTACAATCTCTAACTGGTGTCCTTGAATTTAATATTGCATTTAGTTCAGAGTGACATACATATGCATATTTAGTATCCAAAAAATCCCCTTCTCTTTCCCAAGGCATATCCTTATCATCATCATAGCCTATTGGGGCTCCATTATAACCAACTGAAATTATTTTGTTATTATAATCAACTATACATGCTCCAACCTGACTATTTGGATCTTTGCTTCTTTGTGCTGATAATAAGGCCAACCCCATAAAATATTCATCCCAAGTTAAATAATCTTTTCTTTTCATATTAATACTCCTTTACTATTTTAATATTTTTTAAATTAATTGCCTATTCCAAAAAAGGCTTTACCTATCATTTTTTTATCTGGATATAGTTTATTTTTAAAATCTTGTTCAAATGATTTTCTATCATAAATCAGATCTACTTTATTTATGTTTAGTTTGTCATTTTTTAAAGATATAATAGTATAAAATGTATGATCATTTTTAGTACATCCACTACTTCCAACATCAATAAGTTTTTTGGTATTTGTCTTAATTGTAAAAGCACTATGTTCATGCCCAATAAAAATAATGTCTGCATCTATTTTATTAATCATATTATCAATTTCTTCTTTAGAACCTGATTTTATTTTTATAATTTGCTCATATGGATATGACATTTTATTATAATTATCTTTAAAAATAAAATGTTGGAATTTTAACTTATATTTACCAAATGTTTCAGTTATCTCTAATGGGCAATTATTTAGATAATTAACATAATTATTTCCAAGTTGATTGGATACCCATTTATTATGAAGAACACCACCTTGCTTAATATTTTTATCGATATTAGTTCCCTTGATATAATAAAGTTCATGATTACCAATAATCATTTTAATATCATTATTTATTATTAAATCCATACATTCTTTTGAATTAGGACCAATTGATATAGTGTCCCCCAAGCAATAAATTCTATTAATCTTTTTCTTTTTTATATCAGATAGTATAGCAATTAATGCTTGTTCATTTCCATGTATATCAGAAAAAATAGCTATTTTATCATTCATATATTCTCCTTAATTACTTATTTTTTCAAATATCTTATCTATAGCATTAGAAACCTTATTAGATAATTCATCTATTTTTAATACCTTAAATAAGAATATTCTTATCTTATCAATTAGTATGGAAATAACCACAAATAATAATGAAAATCCTAAAACATACATAATTATTTTTAAAACAGAGTCATTAGCGATATTTTTAAATAAATCATTCATAACATATTTTATCACTAATTTATGTTCATTTATTATGTATATTGAAAATGCTGATACTGAACCAAATTTAATAATCTTTTTAAATATATCATTACATTTAATTTTTGAAAATAATAAAACATATAATATAGATACACCTACCATTGTTGGAGATATATATGAAACCAACATTCCCTTCGTAATTTCAAATCCAAATATTTTATAATCAAATCCATATAATTTATAAAACCATGTAATAAAATACAATATAAAAATACCTATTAATAACTTATATATTTTTGTATTCTTACCTATTTCACATTTTTTTAAAATTTGTCCTAATATATAAAGTAATATTATCCATATTACAGAGTATCCATTATTCAAACTAAAATTTTTAGTAAAAATACTTATTAAAGAAAATAATATAAATATAAAAGCAAATATCTTATTTAATGTTTTTTTATCGCAAAGTCTAATACCATTATTTATTATAGGCATCAAAAGAAACAAACCAGTATAAGCAGTAAAATACCAATATAAGTCTTTGCTTAATGGTAATAATACAGTTATATATGATTTATAATTTACCCATGATGGATTAATAATATTAAAAACTATGTTTATTAATATGCCATAAAATATTACCAGAAAATATAGATTAAAATATTTTGACCATTTAAATGATTTTTCAGTATCACTATAAGCCACATAACCACTTATTATTGCAAAAATATCTACAGCACAATATGCTATTATTTCAAGTGCCCACGCAACTTTATATGAGGATGAATCTATAATTGCAGTTTTAAGTACTGCTCCATGTCCTAAACTATGTAATATTAATACAAAAAACATGGCAACAATTCTAAGCAAATCTATTCCATAATTTCTTCTATCAATTGCCACTTTTTTCATATTATCACCTCAAAGTATTTCATATAAAAATTATATCATAAAAAAAGAGTTTATTCACTTCTAAATCTTATTTATTATTATAATTTTACCATATAATTTATATTATTACAATTATAGATTTTTTGTAAATAATATTTTATAATTAAAAAGGTGATTTTATGTATGATGTTGTTATTGTAGGAGCTGGTCCTGCCGGATTATTTTCTGCTTATGAATTAATAAGTAAAAATAAAAAATTAAAAATAGCTATATTGGATAGAGGGAATGATGTTAAAAATAGAGTCTGTCCAATGAATAAGTTTGGAGTTCCATGCAAAAATTGTAATCCATGTGCTATATTATCTGGTTATGGCGGAGCAGGAACATTTTCTGATGGAAAATTAAATTATATACATAAATTAGGTAAAAGTGATTTAACTAAATATATGAGTGAATCTGAAGCAATTAAACTTATTGATGATACTGAACAAATATTTAATAGTTTTAAGATGGATGCTGATGTTTATCCATCTAACATGAAAGAAGCAGAAGAAATACGAAAGAAAGTTGCTGTGGCTGGAGCAAAATTATTAATTATTAAACAAAAACATTTGGGTAGTGATCATTTACCAGAATACATAGATGGAATATGTGACCATTTAAAAGATAAAGGTGTAGAATTAATATCTAAATCTAATGTTACTGATATTAAAACAATAGATGAAAATACTCATGAAATTACATATGAGTTAAACAATAAATCCAATACAATAAAGTCTAAATATGTTATTGTTGCTCCAGGAAGAACAGGGGCTAAATGGATACAAGAATTAGCTGATAAATATAACATTCCATATTTTTCTCAAAGTATTGAAATTGGTGTTAGGGTTGAAGTTAGAAAAGATATTATGGAAGATATAACTAATATTATATATGACCCTACCATTTTCATTAAAACAAAAACATATGGCGATGAAATAAGAACATTTTGCACTAATCCAGGAGGGTTTGTTGCTAAAGAAAATTATTATGGTTATATATGTGTAAATGGACATGCATTAAAAGAAATTAAATCAAATAATACTAACTTTGCATTCATATCAAAAGTTAATTTAACTGAGCCTGTTACTAATACTAGACTATATGGTGAAAGCATTGCTAAAATAGCGAATGTTTTAGGAGATTCTAAACCAATTATTCAATCACTAAAAGATTTAAGAAGCGGTAGAAGAAGCGAATGGCATAGAATTAATAAAGGATTTATAGAACCTACACTTAAGGATTGTGTTGCCGGTGATTTAGCTTTGGTAATGCCACATAGAATAATAACTAATATATTAGAAGGTTTAGAAATATTAAATAAAATAATACCAGGTGTTAATAATGATGATACATTGTTATATGGACCAGAAATAAAATTCTTTTCTAATGAGATAGAGACAGACAATAATTTTAAATTAAAAAATGATAATATTTATTTTATTGGAGATGGTGCTGGTAAAGCTGGTAATATTGTTACTGCGGCTGCCACAGGACTAATTGCTGCAAGAGATATATTAAAAAATAAACAGTAGAATTTAAATTCTACTGTTTTATTTAATACTTCCTATCTCATCAAAAGGATATAACCTTATTTTAACACTACCAATTATATCTTTTTTATTGAATGCTCCAAAGTATCTACTGTCTTTTGATACTTCCCTATTATCTCCAAGAACAAAATATTCATTTTCTTTAGTAGTATATTCAAAATCATCAGTATATCCATGTTCATATTTTTCCTCTACTACTTTATCATTAATATATAATTTATTATTAGAATATTTAATAGTTTCATTAGGAAGAGCAATTATTCTTTTAATAATTCTATCATGGTCAGTATCATTTTTAATAACTACAATTTGAAATCTTTTTGGATTGTTAATAATCAAATCTATCTTATTTAATAAAACAATTTGACCATCTTCCAAGGTTTTATCCATACTTGCCCCATTAACCCTAGCAGGAGTTATAATAAATGATCTTACAAGAATTACAACTAATAAAATTATAATATAATCTTTTATTTCATATATAAATTTTTTAAATTTATCCATGTGGTCTCCTTTAATAAAAAATTAGGTTTATACAACCTAATTTCTTTCTTTAATTTTGAAACTTCCATTAAAATGTTTTAAGAAAGTAAGTTTTGCTCTACGTACTTTTCCTTTTTTAATAACAGTAATTTTATCAATTGTTGGACTATTAATTGGGAAAATTCTATTTACAGGAATATTTCCACTTTTCTTTCTAACAGTAAATGTTTCTGAAACACTTCCACCTTTACGAGCAGTTACAATTCCTTCAAATGCTTGGATTCTTTCTCTTTTACCTTCTTTAATCTTAACATCAACTCTAACAGTATCTCCTACTTGAAAATCAGGAACATTAGGATTGATTTGTTTCTTATTAATCAAATCGATTAAATTCATACTCTATTCCTCCTTTTGTGCGTATTTAATCATACATATAAATAAGTCATACATAGCGGATTAAGCGTATTAATCATAACACAAAATAATATTATTGTCTAGTAATTTTTATACTTTTTGATTATTAACAATTTTTTTAATCTCCCTATTATTTTTCTCAATTACATTCTCAATATGTATTCTTTGAACAACGGCAAATGAACATATTAGAGCCATACAGAAACTTCCACCATAACTTAAGAATGGTAAAGGAACTCCTGTCAAAGGTAACATTCCAAGCACACCGCATAAATTTACAAATATATGTAGTATAAAGTATAAACCTATTCCATAACATATTAATGAATTTTGTAGTTTATAAGTTCTACTTGCTATTTTAAATATTAAATAAGCAATATAAACATAGCCAAGTATTATCAATATTCCAAATAATACACCTAATTCTTCAACTATTATTGGAAATATAAAATCAGTGTGACTGGCTGGTAAATATAAGTATTTTTGAACTGAGGCTCCAATACCCGAACCAAAAATACCACCATTATTAATTGCTATAAAGCCATTACATACTTGATATCCAGAGTTTTCTTCATATCTATCACATGGGTTTCTATAAATAAATCTATTAAATCTTCCAGATGATAATTTACTTTCGGGTAATATTTTATATCCTATTTTTAAAAATACTATAGATAATACTAAACCAACTATTGCTAGTACTTTAAGCCACTTTATTATTTTTTCTTCCTTATCTGATGGGACAGCAACAAATACTAATGCAAATAATGCAACCATTATAGCAGCAGATCCTAAATCTCCCCCTAAAGCAATTATTAAACATCCTAAAAAACACAATATTAATGGTATTATAAATGACCATTTTCTATGCTTGATATTGGCCCATATACCATAGAAAGAACCCATATACATAACTAAAAACACTTTTAAAAATTCTGCAGGTTGAAATCTACCTATTGATAATGATACGGATACTTCTTGAATTCCTGATCTTATCAAACTACTTCCATATGCCATTATAAGTAAACCAAAACAACCTAATGTTGCAAACAATGATAAAACTTTATAAAAAGAAGTTGGAACTTTTATAATAAAATAAGATAAAACTAATGAAACTCCAATTATTATTAGTTGTCTTTCAAAAAAATAATATGGCGTATCAGTTCCATATATTAAAACAGATGAAATAGAAGAAGCATTAAGTATTAAAAATGCTCCACCTATAGCATATATTAACATTAATATTAATAATGGTTTATTTAAATTTTTAATTATCTTATCATTTTTCACATTTTAATTATACATAAAAATATATAAATTGTCTATTATATCGTAATATAGTAGTGTCAATTAAGTACTACTTCCATAAAATAATATAGATATAGGAGGTAATAATATGTATTATTATGGATATAATGGTGGTAATGCTTTTGGAAATGGTATGTACTATAATACTTATCCAGGATACTATTCATCTGGATATGGTTATGGACCTGCTATAATATTAGTATTATTTATATTATTAGTAATTATTTTCGGAGTTGGATTTTTAAATAACGGAAATAGTGGCTGTGGCTGCAACAATTAATTACTAAAAAAAGTACTTTTTAAAAGTACTTTTTATATTATTCTAGTTAATTTAACTCCTTCACTAAATCCACAAGGTGTTGGACATTTATAATCTGGGAATGTACATCTAGCTCCGTGAGAGTACATTTCAATATCATCTTTAAGTGGATGATTACTTTTTTCTAATTCTTCTTTGTATCTTAATAAAGTTTTTCTTGTCTGTTGCATTATTTCGAGTTGAGCATTAGTACATAAACGTTCTTTTAATTTTAAAATGAAATCTTCATACTTACCACATTCACAAATATCAATAAGCATACCTTGAGGATAAACATCTTTAACTCTTTCACAATCAGCTAACCACTCTTTTTTTAGTAATTCATTATCTTCTATAATTGGTGGAATAAAGAATGTTCTTTCATCAGGTATTCTCATTTCATAATCAAGAGTTCTATGTCTATGAGCTTGAGCAAGTTGAGCAAAACTACCTTTATATTTTGTTAAATATACATCAGAAAAAGTTTCTCTTTTATCATCATATCTTTTAGAAAACAGTGATAATGATCTATTCTTTTCATTCATCATAAGTCTTTCATCTAAAACATTTATTTTCTTTAATTCATTAATAAATTCTTGCATTGAAGAAGATAGTTTACTTTGAAATACATTATTCTTATCACTTTCATTCATATATTTTCTCATGAAAGCTGCTATATAATTAATTTGTCTTAAAGAAGTTGTATACATCATTTGAGTATCTACAAACACAGTAACTAAATATCTAGCATTTTCTTGTGCTAGTTTTTTAATTTTACTTTCATTATATATATTTGAATATTTTTTAGAAATTTCTATTTTAAATATTTCAATCCATTTATTATAAAGTTCTTCTTCTACTGCACTAATAACTGGACTTGAAATTCTTTCAATTGGTGTATATCTTGCTGATTTTTCACTAGTATTATATTCATGTTCATTATTCAATACCATTGCTAATATTTTTGGAACATCAACTAAATTTAAGATTAGATGAGCATGTCCATGAACACTATGATGACCTGAATTTAATGTATTTTCAGTTCTTTTTTCTGTTTTTTCTATTGGTTCACCTAATAAATGGTCATAACCTTGTTTATCATAACAAATACCTGCTGCTCTACCTCCAAATAATAAAGCATTCTCTAAATCATAAGTTCCATCTTTCTTTCTAAAATAAGTTTCTTCTGCTATTTTTACTTCCATAATTTCCTCCTAAAACCTTGTCATTTTCATTAAAACTGTATTTTTACTATTTAATAATTTATTAACTGATGCACATATTTCACCAGATATTTCATCTATTGATTTAATATCTTCAACTGAAGAAAAACTATCAGTTCTTAAACAATTAATATATTCCCAATTATAAATTTGGGCTATATCCAAATAATTTCTTTCTGCATTTCTTAAGTGTTCTTCACTTGATTCATTACCATCACTATATGCTCTTCCTTTTCTTAATTCTCTTGCTGCTTCAAATGGCATATGTAAGAATATTACCTTATCAGGTCTTGGCAATTCACATAAATCAAATTCTAGTATTTCAATAAACTTAAGAATTCTATCTCTTTCCTCTTTAGTTTTTGCTTTACCTGCTTGATGACCCATATTTGATGTAGTATACCTATCTAATATAATAATATCATTTTCATAAATATCATTTTCAATTGATTTTAAAAAATTATATCTTCTATCCGCAGCATAATATAAACTACTTACAAGTGGATCTACATTAGCACTAGTTTCTTCAAAAAAACTTTCTTGTATTTCACCTTTTCCTAAATATGGCCCACCTACTATCTTACCAGTTGGTGAATTATATACTGGAAAAGAATATCTTTTTACCTTTAGTCCTTTTGAAGATAAATACTCTAGTAATTTATTACTTTGTGTTTCTTTACCAGAGCCATCTGTTCCTTCGATAACAAGTATCTTTGCTCTTTCCATGATTCCTCCCTATAAAAAATAACATAGCAAATACTATGTTAAAAAAATATTAAAAAATAGTTTTTAACATTAATATTACCTCACTTAATATATTAATATAACATAAAAATTTTTTCAATATAAAATTATATATTTTTACTCTTGGTTTATGTTATAATTTTTATAGGTGATTAATATGGCGGAACAAAAAACAATCGTCTTTAAAGTAAGTGATAATATAAAAGAAAAAATGATAGATTACTATAAAGATATGGTTACTGGTAAACCACCATACTCTATTTTTCAAGTGAAAGATTATGATTGTGTTACTACTTTATATGAAAGTGGTAAAGTTATGTTCCAAGGCATTGGTGCAGATATTGAAGCAAATATGTGGAAAGATTTAGAAATGCATTTCAATAATAGAAATATTGATTCTGAAATAAAAGAAAAAGATGAAAGCATTAATGATAAAACTTATTATTACTATGATGCTATAGGAAGCGATGAAGTTGGTACTGGAGATTATTTTGGACCAATAATTGTAACTGCTACTTTGGTAAATAAAGAAACAAGAAAACTGTTAGAAGACTTAAAAATAATGGATTCTAAAAAAATGACAGATGATAAAATCAGAAGATGTGCTCCTATAATTATGAATAAACTACCACATATATCATTCACTTTATCTAATGCAAAATATAATGAGTTAACTAAAAAAGGATTTAATATGAATAAGATTAAAGCCATATTACACAATAAAGTATTATATGAATTATCAAATAAACAAAAAGACAATTATCATAAAATAATTGTAGATCAATTTACTACACCAAGAAGTTATTTTAGTTATTTAAAACAAGAAAATATAACTGAAAAAGTAACAAAAATCACATTTTTAACTAAAGGTGAAAGCAAACACTTAAGTGTAGCTGCTGCCTCAGTAATAAGTAGATATTTATTTTTAGAGGAAATGGATAAATTATCTAATAAATATGGTATTAGTATTCCTAAAGGAGCATCTGCTGAAGTTGATAAGGTTATAAAAGACATAATAAGTAAATATGGTAAAAATGAATTAGATAAAATAGCTAAAATTAATTTTAAAAATACACAAAAAGTCCTAATTTAGGACTTTTTATTTGTAAAATAAATATACTTATCTAACCATTTTTCAAATTCATCAACATCTTGATATTTGATAACATCATCATCAGAATCTGCTTTTAAATAATCAATTATTTTTCCATTATTAATTATTGCAATAGATGGAGCAAATTTTATTTTTTTATAATAATTTGTTTTTTTAAACTCATCAAATGTAATATGCAATATACTTATATTATATTTTTCCATAAACTCCTCAAAAATAACATCACAAGGTACAGAAAAAATACAAAAATTATTATATATAAATAACAAATAATTATCATTATTTAAATTTATTATATCTTCACTATCAATATCTACATATTTATCTATGGTATTATAATATTTATCACTTAAATAGATCTTCTCTTTAGTACTAAACGTATTAAGTATAAAATATATTCCTAAAAAAACAATTATTAAACCAATTAATATTATTATTGTTTTTTTCTTCATTTGTATTAAATCTCCGTTAAACTATCAAAATCTATATTATAATATGGAACTTTACTAAAATTATAATAATCTTTACCATCTTTTGTTTCTTTTACTTGAATAGAATTTTTACCTTCATAGTACCAATATCCACCAATATCTCTCACTTTATCTTCATCCCATCCAAGTTTTATAAGCATTCTTTTAACTTGACCTGCATATCCCCCTGCTCCACAAATAATAAATATATTTTTATCTTGTGGGAATATAGTTTCTAAAATATCCATAGATTCTACATAATTAGGAGTATAATTACCATCATTATCTAATTTGAATAGAGTTTTACCTTGATATAATCCTGATATATTTTCTTTCTTTTTTTGCTCTATATAATCATCTGTATAATTAGCTAAATATGGTGATGGAATTATTTCAAATCCTTTAATATAACCACTTAAATATCTATCTCCGCCTTTATTTTCCCATGTTGCCGGATCAACCAACATTCTTACATCTCTATAAACTGTATCTGTTCTATTTAAATAATTATCTATTGTAGTTTCATTTATGTTTTTATCTATGCCATATTGTCCTCTTAAGCCCTCAGATAATTCTGGTTTAGGCAGTGACATTTCAACTTTTCCTCTTGTTCTACATAATATCATAGATAAAACTAATACAATTAAACATACAATTATTGTAACTATTCTATTATTTTTATTCATAATTCTTCCTCCATTACTGATTATAACATTATTATATTATTTCTTTTTTTCTAATTCCTGCTTTTCAAGTAGTTTATAATCCACTTTATTATATAAAGTTTTTGGTAAGTCATCTCTAAATTCAAATTCTTTTACTTGAGCATAAACAGACAATTCTTTTTTACATAAAGCAATTAATTCATTTTTAATCTTATTTGATGGTTTAATACCTTTTTTAAGAACCACAAACGCTTTAGGAACATGCATTTTATATTGATGAGGTATTCCAATAACACACACCTTATCAACACTTTCATGTTTAGCTATAACGCTCTCTATTGTAGATGGATAAACATTAAATCCAGAGACAACAATCATTCTTTTCAATCTTTGAGTATAATACACTATACCTTTTTCTGTTATATAGCCTATATCTCCCGTATGTAACCATAATTTTCCATCGGTATGTTTTTTAAGTACATTTTTAGTTTCTTCTGGATTGTTTAAATATCCAATCATCAATGTAGGACCATTAACACATATTTCTCCTTCTTTACCATGAGGAACCTCTTTATTTGTTTCAGGATCAATTATTTTATATATATTTCCTACCATAGGAATACCTATACTTCCTGGTTCATTTGTCCCAGGGAATGTATAACAGGTGGCAGCCACTGATTCAGTCATACCATATCCTTTTAAGATATCTACAGTTGCACCATGTTTATGTAAAAAATCATTAATTCTTTCTTCTTGAGGAATAGTAAGTGTATCTCCTCCGCTTATAATGTATTTTAATTGTGACATATCAACTTCAGCAAATTTTTCATTTTTCATCATGCCTTCCCATAATGTTGGAACACCCAATATTACATTAGGTTTATCATATTTCCATATTTTATAAAATCTTTTATCATTATATTCAGGCATTAAAATTGTTTCAACTCTTAAACATAAAGGAGTATGAACACAAATACCCAATCCAAATCCATGAAATATTGGCAATATAGTAAGAATTTTATCTTTAGGCCTTACTTCTATTACATTAACAGCACTTTGTTGGGCAATAGCATTAAAATTATAGTTAGAAATCATTATTCCTTTTGGTTTACCAGTTGTTCCACCACTATGTAAAATAAGAGCTAAATCTTCAGGTTTAACATCAGCAGAATAATTTTTAAGATTATCTAAACCAACTTTTAAAAATTTCTTCCAACTTAAATATTCATGATCACTTTTTTTAGGTTTTTTAATTTTAGTTCCTTTAAGTATTTTATACCCAGTGGATAAAAAGGTTCCCATGCTTTCACTTGGTGATACTAAAATTGTTTTATAAATTAGACTATTTTCTATAATATCTTTATATTTTTCAAAATCAAAATCAACAAGAAATAAAAATCTAGATTTTGATTCACTTAAATATATATTTAATTCACTTGGACTTGATAAAGGATGAATAATATCAGCAACTGCACCTATTTTATTACATGCATAAAAAACATAGATGGCTTCAGGCATATTAGGCATGCATATAGTTACAATATCTCCCTCTTTTACACCATATTCTCTAAGACCACGAGCACATATATTTATGTGTTTAAAAAATTCACGATAAGTTATTCTTTTGTCAAAATAATTAAGTGCATATAAATCTTTATCATCTCCAACACTGTCTTTCATAAAATTATATATAGATTTTTTAGTAAATTCTATACTTCTTTCTTCTCTTGAATAATATGTAAGCCATGGCTCTTCACTTTCTTCGCTTTTAAATAATATTTTAATTTTATTTAATACTTTTCTAAATATTTCCATAATCATTCTCCATATCCTATTTATACCAACATATTTATTATACCATAAAAAAGATTTAGTAAAAACCCAATCTTAATATAAGTATATTTATTTAACAAATTTTATATAATAATATTTTGAAGCACTTGCAGGTAAAGGACTATCTGAATCAAATGTATTTAGACAAATTTCTGCTTTAGTATTATATTTTATTTCTTCAACAACATTTTCAAATTGAACATGTTCTTTACAAGGTTCCTTGTCATCACACATTACATATTTGCTCACTTAGTTCAACAACTTGATTTTCTTGAATTTTTATTTCATTAATAATCTTATTTTCATATGTATAATCTTCTACTTGTACTAATTGCATAACTACATTATTATATTTTTTCGTTAATATTGCTATTAATATGATAATTATTAGAATTGCAACTAATATTACTATTTTTATAATGCTTTTTTTATTCACATTTTTAATACCTTTTAATCTTTTAACAATTCATTTAATAATTCAAATTCATAATCGTGTGGTATGATTTTTTCTTCTTTAATTATTTTATTTAATTCTTTTTTAGTGAACCATTTAGCATCACTAACTTCTTCTACTTGTAATTTAATATTATTTATATCTATATCAGAATATATAACAAATACTGATACATATTCATTACTAATAACTCCATTATTATTAAGTTTTTCTGTTATTGTACCAATTTTTTCTAATGCTAATTCTCTACTATTTAATCCAAGTTCTTCCATTAATTCTCTTTTAGCACTTGTTATATCATCTTCACCAGCAGTTATATGTCCACCTACTGCTATATCCCAAGTATTAGGATATAATTTTTTATCAGCACATCTTTTTTGCAGTAATGTTTTAGTTTTATCATGGTTTATTATAAGTACATGTATTGAACCATGCCATATTCCTTTTTTGTGTGCTTCATTTTTAGATATTACATCTCCAGTTTTTTCACCAGTATATTCATCTAAAACATCTACCATTTCTTCCATATTATCACCACCATAATTATAACATAAATATTTATTTTTTAATGAATATTTCTAAAGTTTATAATTTTGATTTGGTCCTTTAATAACAATTCCACTTTGCCTACTAACTATATATACTTTAGGAAAATGAGAAGATAAAAAATCAATTTTATTAGGATTATTTTCTATTTCAGAGTTTACAATAATTGTACTTATCATTGAAGGAGGTACTCCCATTAATATAGCAGAAGCTGTTTTACTATTTAATGGTAACCCAGCAACATTAACTATTTCTCTTGCTTTTTTTCCTTTTTCAGTTGAATCATCATATGCATCATACTCAGTTAAATCTGGAAACATTGCATTTGGACCTTTTAAATCAGAATTGTTTATAACAAATACAATTTGATTTTTCCCGTTGGTATATTGTTTTCCAAAAGAACAAATTTCATCTGGAGTAGAATCTTTATATGCTTTAAAGAAGTCAACACAACAATATGTTTCACCATCTTCAATAACTCCATGTAATTGACCAGATTCTAAACCTCTATTTGATATATTTTCTATAACACTTTCAGAATATAAAGTGCCATGATATAAATCCCCTTGTTTTATTATCATATGACCAGTTTCATCAATATAAGGCTCACTAGGAGTTGCATCAACACTTAAAGAATCAATGAATTTATGATATCTATCTATTATAAATTCACATTGTTCTATGTCTTCAACCCCAAAACAATCACTTAATGCTTGTTCCTTATTGCCTAAATATACTAGCAATAATTGTTCTACCTTAATATTAAATAATAATTCAACAATAGAAAATAACACATCAAAATATTCATTCTTTTTTTGATCTTCTAATATATTTTCTTTATTATCAAAATTACGCAATTTAATTAACAAATAATTTTTAAGTTCTTCTAATGCATTTTCATGATAATGCTTATCTCGCAACCTTCTTTCAATAAGTTTTGTAAAAAAATTATCACTATTTAAAATATCTGATAGTTTTTTATATATCATGGGTAATTCTTTTTCATATTCTCTACCATATAATTGATATAATTTGTTCTTTTCACTCATGTATACTCTAAAATCACTTGTTTTTATTTCTATATGTTCCATCAATAACCACCATACTTTAAAAAACCTTTACATTTAAATTATAACATAAAAAAACTAAGTTTAATAACTTAGTTAATTTCATCAATAATACTATTATATTGATTAGTACATTCATAAGATCTTCCTTCAAACTTTAATTTATCAAATTTATCTAAATATTTAATAATATTATCTTTAATATCACTAGAATAATAAAATCTTACCTCTGTTTCCATCAAAGTCCTTTATATTTTTTATTAATATTATCCTTCTGGTACATATGGAATATAATTATTTATATCATTTTCTATTAATGAATTCAATGCTCTATACGTTTCTGGACACAAGAACTCTAATTTAGACATTCCACCTTCTTCATCGCTTTCCATATCTCCTAGCCAATATGCTTGAAATGAATCTGCAAAATATTCATGTGGCCATTCAACATACTGATGAATATTATAACCACCACCCCACCCGTTAATTGTAACTCCACTAGGAGTTACTGGATTTTCATAGGAAACATTGATCTGCCAATTTCCATCAAATTCCACTATTTCATAATCAGCTGCGTTTAAACAATATGAATCATAATATTCTTGTGCTTTTTCTTTTGATTCGAAACCAGGAATAGTATAACTACTAGCAGAATCAAAACAATTTACTTCCTCTAAAATTATTTTTTTCCAACCAGAATCTCCATCACAATAACTCCACTGATCGCCATTTTTTTCTATGCTTAATTTATGGTCATAAGCATGTCCTGTTTCGTGAACAATAGAAGCATTATAATAATCAAAATATTCTGATCCTGGGTATAACATTGTTATATTATAAGTATTAGACTGATAATATGCAGCTGCAAACATATTTCCTTCTTCAACTGACCATATGTCTAATCTAGGGGTTTGCGTAAAAATTATTGAAGATGCATTTTCACCAGTAAATATCTTTGTTAAAATGGCAGGGTCAATCTTGCTTTCATATTCAAGCGATTTATTAATATAACGCTCAAACGATTTATTTTCTTCAGGAGAACAAGCTTTATCAAACACTGAATATGTAGTTATAGGTATTCCATTTACCATCACTGTTTTTTTATATACTATGGCATGTTCTCCGTTTGGAATATCATTTGTTTTTAAAAATTGTTCTAATTCATCTTCCACGAGAACTTTTGATTCTATTGTGTTTTCATCGAGAACACTATCATTTATATAACAATATTTATTAAATCCTTCCTCTCCCGAGAAATATGATGGACGCGC
>JAEEGL015420841.1_pt1 | contig 30129 bp, 30 predicted proteins | sample 9134231 | NCBI WGS metagenome assembly JAEEGL01 (sample SAMN16246548, study PRJNA631951) | gut metagenome | biome: gut microbiome; feature: rumen; material: fiber-attached | host: Bos | place: Iran: Karaj | collected 2018-10 | reverse complement strand
GTGTGAAAAAATACTCTCCCGCGGCGGGCTTTTATGCGTGTTCCCGGAGGGCAGACTGCCGAAAAAGGGAGAGGAAAGACCGCTTCCGTTCAAACCGGGCGCGGCGTATCTTTCAATGGTCACGGGCGTTCCCGTGATACCTGTTTACACGAACGGCAGCTATTTTACGAAAAAACGCGCCGAGGTCATTATCGGCACGCCGGTATATCCGTCCGAGCTTATCGACAATAATAAGACTGACAAGGAAAACGTGACGGCAATAAACGACGCTTTGAGAGAAAAACTGCTTTATCTGGAGAAAACGCTTGAAAAACGACAAAGCAAAAAAGAGCAAACTGTTTGATTTTAAATATCTGTTTTTTGATTTCGTAAGGCTGACCGCCGCGCCGGGGCTTTTATGGTTCAGACCGAAGAAGATATACGAGAACGAGGCGGCGAAAAAGAAGATAAAAGGCAAAGCGATACTGATAGCCAATCACGTCGGCGTTGTCGACCCGCTTTACCTCATGCTCGTGATATGGTACCGGCGTCACAGATTCATATGCAAATCCGAGCTTATGGAGAGCGGCGCGGGAAAATTCTGGCTTTCCCTTTTCCGCTGTATACCGATAGACAAGGACAACGCGAGCTTCTCCACCGTGCGCCGGATAGTCGACGCGCTGAAGGACGGCGAGCTCGTATCCATGTTTCCCGAGGGACAGGTACACACGCAGAGCGACAAGCCGTCCGCGTTCAAATCGGGTATGATACTGATGTCGGTGCAGAGCGGCGCGCCGATAATACCCGTGTACGTCAAGCCGCGCAAGCATTTTTACAACAGGATAACAGCCGTCATAGGCGAGCCGTTCTCCGTAACCGATATGTACGGAGAGCGCCCGAAATTCAGTGAGATAGACGAAGCGGCGAAACTGCTTCACGAAAAGGAAATGAAGCTGATGGAGCTTTCAAATAAACGGTAAGGAAAGGCAGACTGAAATGGATAACGTGATGATCACAAACAGGGAAATATGGAGAAAATTCAATTCGCCCGAGGAATTTGACAGACTTGTGTACTTTGACTCCGTCGGCGAAATGTGGATGAAGTGCGCAAAGGAATACGCCGATAAGACCGCGATAGAGGATAACGGAAACAAATATACGTATAAGGATCTGGAGGAGCACGCGTCGCATCTGCGTCCGCTTTTCGGAGAGGGAAAGCGCGTCGCGCTGCTTTGCCCCAACTCGTACGATTTCGTAAAAGCGTATCTCGCGATAGTGACCTCCGGCAGCACCGCCGTGATACTTCCGCCCCAGCTCCCGCCGGAGGCTGTATACGGCTGCTGCATGAAGCTCGGCGCGGACACGCTCGCGTATCATCCCGCTCTGTCCGAAAAGCTCGCCGTGATAAAGGCGGCGGCGCCGGCTTTTCCGCTTGTCGATATAACGGCGGCGGAGGAGGATAAAAAAGAAGCGGTAAGCTCAAAGCCAGGCGATCCGTGCGTAATTATGTTCACGGGCGGCACAACGGGCAGAAGCAAGGGCGCGCTCCTCAGTCACCGCGCTGTCATCGAGGGAACGGTTAACGGCTGCTACGGCGTCGGTCACGTTTTCGGTCAGAGATATCTTCTCATCCTGCCGCTGTCTCACGTCTTCGGACTCATAAGAAACCTCATGACGTGCCTTTACACGGGCAGCGCGATGTTCATATGCAGGAACAACAAGGATATGTTCCGCGACATCGCGGTTTTCCGTCCCACTGTAATGGTGATGGTCCCCGCGCTTGCGGAGATGGCGCTGACGCTCTCCCGCAAATTCGGAAGAAATATGCTGGGCGACGATCTCAAATATATAATCTGCGGCGCCGCGGCGGTATCGCCGTATCTGATAGAGGAATATCCGAAAATGGGCATATCGCTTCTCGCGGGCTACGGCCTCACGGAATCCGCAAACCTCGTTTCCGGAAACCCGAATTCCAAAGACAAGCCCGAATCCGTCGGTCTTCCGTACCCGGATCAGCAGCTGCGCATAGTTGACGGAGAGCTTTGGCTCAAGGGCGGCAATATGATGGACGGCTACGTCGGCGACGAGGCGGAGAACAAAGCCGCGTACGAGGACGGCTGGTTCAAAACGGGAGACCTTGCAAGGATAGACGAAGACGGATATCTTTACATCACGGGCAGGTCTAAGGAGATAATAGTTTTGTCAAACGGAGAAAACGTATCTCCCGCCGAGGTCGAAGCGCATTTCAACACGCCCGCGTTCATAGCGGACACGCAGGTTTTCGAGGACGTGCTGCCAAACGGCTCGCATATCCTCGCGCTTGAAGCCGTGCCGAGAGCGACGGAGCTCAAGGGCATAGAGGGAGACGTAAAGGAATATATCACAAAGGAGCTTGAGAAGATAAACGCGACGCTGCCGCCGTATCAGCGCGTGAGCCGCATAGAGATACGCGACACGGATTTTGAAAGAACTCCGAGTATGAAGATAGTGAGATATCATAAATGCAAATGAACAGAGCCGAAATAACGGAAAAACTGAAAGAGATCCTGGTCTCCGCGTCGGACGATACGGAAACGGCGGAGAAGTGCGGCGAGGAAACAAAGCTTCAGACGGAGCTCGGTCTCTCGTCCGTGGATATGCTTTATATGGTGATAGCGATAGAGGAGACGTTTGACATAAGGTTTGACGACGTTACGGTGACGTCGTTTGAGACCTTCGGCGACGTCGTCACGTATATAGAGAACAAGCTGAAATGAAGTGGGTGCCCGGGCAGTTTGAAAAAGGAGATATGATCCGCATCAAAATCGGCTCGTTTTACCACTACGGCATTTTCGTGTCGGAGGACGAGGTGATACAGTTCGGCTACCCGCCCCTGCCGGAGTATAAGGACAAAAACGATCCGCCCGTCGTCTGCGCCGTCGACATAGACGTTTTCTGCGCGGGACGCATAGCGGAGAGGGCTGAATACGACCGCAGGGAAAGAAAAACTGCGCGCAGACCGGACGAGATAGTCGCCGCCGCGCGCAGCCGTCTCGGAGAGGGCGGATACAACATACTGCACAACAACTGCGAGCATTTCGTTACGGGCGTCGTATTCGGCGTACCGCGCTGCGAGCAGGAGGAAAAGGTGCGCAGAAAGTGGCAGGAGACGCACACGTTCAGATGAGCGGGCGGTCTTTGTGTAACGGAATCATTTAAAATGATATAAACAAAACGAGGAAAAAATGACGGCGGTTTACATTATCGCGGCGCTGACCGTTCTGTACGGCATATTCATTGTCGGACCGGCGCTGATCTCTTACAAAAAAATATTTGAAAAAAAGAGCGACAGACCGCTTGAAGAAATGGACATATCAAAAACGTATTTCGCTCCGTTTGAAAAGGATATGCGCTCGGCAGCCGACAGAGTGGAGTCGGAATACGAGCTGAAGCGCGTGGAAACGACGTCGTACGACGGACTCAGGCTTTGCGCGGACTATATAGACAGAGGCTCGGATAAAACCGTGGCTTTCTTTCACGGCTACCGCGCCACGCCGATGGTCAATTTCAGCATCCACACGGAATATTTTCTGGACGCGGGCTATAACGTGCTTCTCGTATATCAGCGCGGTCACAGCGTAAGCGGAGGGGAACACAACACGCTCGGTTTAAAGGAGAGATACGACGTGATCTCGTGGGTGGATTTTCTTGACAAAATGCCCGCGGAAAAAGTGGTGCTCTACGGCATTTCGATGGGCGCGGCGACGATAGCCTACGCCTCGCCTCTCATAAAGAGCGAAAAGGTAAAGGCACTTGTCATAGACTGCGGTTTCATATCCCCGTGGATGCAGATATACCGCGACTGCGTGAAGCGTCATCTGCCCGGAAAGCTGATAATGCCGCTGATAAACATGATGTTCAAACGCAAATTCGGCGAGGATCTTAAGGAGCCCGTCGGAGACGCGCTCAAACAGAATAAAATACCCGCGTTTTTCCTGCACGGGAAAGCGGATATGACCGTACCGTATAACGACGCGGAGCTGAACTATTCCGCGTGCGCGTCGGAAAAACGGCTGCTTCTGCCGGACGGACTCCACCACACTCTCGCTTTCTCTACCGGCGACGACGCCGTCAGAGCCGAGGTGTTCGATTTCATAAACCGGTACTTGAAATAACGGCGTTTTTCAAAAGTCCCGGGCTTTGAAGAAGCCGCGCCGGGACGCTTTGAAACACGAAGAATCTTGACAAAGGAGAAAATATATGAAAGATTTTAAAATCATGGCTGACGCGACCTGCGATCTCACAAAAGAGCTGTCCGAAAAATACGGTATCATAACGATTCCCGGACACCTCGTTTTCCCCGAGGAAAAGGAGCTCAAGGCGTTTCTTGACTGGGATACCGTCCCGCGCGACGAGTTTTATACCGATCTGAAAAAGCGCCCGGACGAATACAGCACCTCGCCCGCAAACGTCGACGAGTTTGCCGGATATATGGAGGAAGCGGCTAAAGAAGGCTGCGATATGATAGTTATGACCATATCCTCCGGAATAAGCGGCGCTTTCAGCTTTGCGAGCAAAGCGAAGGAGCAGGTCGAAAAGAAATACAACGTAAAGATAAACGTCATAGACACGCTGCGCTTCGGCCCGGGTTTCGGTCTTATGGCCGTTTACGCCTCACAGCTCCGCGCCGAAGGCAAGAGCATAGACGAGGTCACCGCGTGGATAGAGGATAACAAAAACCGCTTTCATCAGGCGGGCTGGCTCGACGACCTTTCGTTTGTCGCCAAAAAAGGCAGACTTACGCACGCAAAGGCGTTTTTCGGAACTCTCGCGGGCGTAAAGCCGATAGGCGAATTTGACTACAACGGTCTGACCACCGTCATAGGCAAGGCAAAAGGCTCAAAGAAGGCGTATACCGCGCTCCTCTCGTATATAGAAGGCACGATAGAGGATCCGGAGGAGCAGATAATATTCATAGCTCAGACGAACAGACTGCCGCAGGCTGAGGAATACAAAAAGCTGATAGAGGAGAAATTCCATCCGAAGGCGGTCTATATAAAGGACGTTTTCCCGTCCTGCGGAATAAACATCGGACCCGGACTCATGGCGGCGTATTACGTCGGAAAGCCCATATCGAAGGACCTTTCGTTTGAAAAAGATCTTTTGAACAAATATCTCGAAGCAAAGGAATAAGTGATGAAAAAACTGACGTCAAGACGGCAGATCGTTCTGTACGCCTGCTCGGGGATGGGAATAAATCTGCTGAACACCATGATGGCGTCGTACCTTTGCAGCGCGCTCATAGCGGGCGGCTTCAAGGGCGACGCGGTTATATACCAGACGTACGCGCAGAAGGATCTCGTCGTGGCGTCTTTGTGGGCGGTCCTCGCCTTCGTCGCAAAGGTCGTTGACGGAGTGATCGACGTGCCTATGGCGGCTCTGACGGACGGATTGCGCTCAAGATTCGGACGCCGCCGCCCGTCGCTTTTGATGGGTCTCGTCCCGCTTCTTCTGTCGTACACGCTGTTTCTTTTGATACCCGATCCGTCGGGCGCGACGGTGCTGAACACGCTTTACTACGGCGTGATGCTCTGCATATTCTACACGTTCTACACGCTCACCATGGTGACGTATTACGCGACCTACACGGAGATACTTGAAAACGAGCGTCAGCGCTCGCTCATGTCAAACGTCAAATCGGTGTGCGACATAGTGTATTTCATTTTGGGCTACGTGGTCGTCCGTATGTTCCTGAACGGGCTGAACATCAGAGTTGTCGCTCTCATCGTCCTGCCGCTTTCGGCTACGATGCTCATACCGCTCTTTATGATAAAGGAGCCGTCGAACAAGGACAGTCCGAAGGAGGACAGAAAAGCCCTGCGCCTCATCCCGTCCATAACGTACACGTTCAAAAACGCGGCTTTCATAAAATGGATGGTCGTCTATTCGTTCATGACGTTCGGCGTTCAGCTTTTCTTAGGCGGTATAAACGAGTACTTCAGCTTTGTCGGGATGAATATGATATTCGTGATGTGCGCGGCGTTCGCGCCCGTCCCGTTCACTCTGATACTTTATAACAAAATACAGAAAAAATACGGCTTCGGCGCGGCTTTCAGATACGTGCTTTTAACGTTTGTCCTCGGTATGCTCGCAATGTTCTGCGTCGGCTTCATACCCGCGGGCGCGGCAAAGACCGCGGCGTCGGTCGTGACGGGACTGATAAGCTCGTTCGCTATAGGCGCGATGTTCGCCGTGGCATATTCCATACCGTCGCAGCTTGCGGCGGAGGAGGAGGAAAAGAACGGCGTATCGAACTCCGCAATGTACTTTGCGGTACAGGGGCTTTTCGCGGGAGTGGCGTCCGGCATAGGCACGGGTCTCGTCCTCACCGCGCTCAAAAAGGGAAGCGAGAACAACGGCACGGCGATGACGTATATGACGGTAATAGCCGCGGCGGGAGCGCTCGTCTCGTTCGCTCTCACGTTCATCCTGCCGGGATCCCTTTTGAAATTAGGCAAACAGGATAACAGGAAAGAAGAAAAGAATCAGTAAACCAAGGCGGTCAATCATTTAGATGGCAACGATCAAGATAAACGGAACACAACTTGAAAAAATGCTCAGAAACGGTTTGAACAACCTGCTCGAGCACAAGGAAGAAGTAAACAAACTGAACGTATTTCCCGTGGCGGACGGGGACACGGGTACGAATATGTCCCTGACTCTGTCTCACGGGCTCGGAACCGCGCGGCCGCGTCCCGAGGCGGGACCGTATCTCAGACCCGTAAGCGAGGGGATGCTGCTCGGCGCGCGCGGAAACTCGGGCGTCATACTGTCGCAGCTTTTCAAGGGGCTTTACACGGAGCTTGCGCGCGCGGGCTGGATAACCCCGGCGCTTCTGAGAAACGCGCTGATACGCGCGTACAAAACGGCGTACGGCGCCGTGGTACACCCCGTTGAGGGTACGATACTGACGGTCGCCCGCGAGGGTATAGAGCATATAAAAACACAGATCGACAGAACGACGACGGTAGAGGAATTTTTGTCCATGTACGTCGCGGAAATGAGAAAAAGCCTGTCCTATACGCCGGAGCTTCTGCCCGTACTCAAGGAATCGGGCGTTATAGACAGCGGCGCGTACGGATATATACTCATTTTCGAGGGTATGCTCGACCAGCTTTACGGCAAGGAGCATAAGCAGAAGGCGGAGGAGGCGCACATAACGGTGCAGGCGGAGCCCGCGGCGGTGGATCCCTCGCTTTTCAACGAGAACAGCGCGTTCGTCGAGGGCTACTGCATGGAGTTCATACTCCAGCTTATGAAGAGCGAAAACTATACGCAGCGCTTTGTTCTGCGCTCGTATATAAACGATCTGAAGCTTTACGGCACGTCGCTCGTCGTCGTACAGGACGGACGGCGCGTAAAGGTGCATATACACACGTTCAAGCCGGCGAAGATAATAACCCTGTCGCAGGAATTCGGCGAGTTTCTGACGTTCAAGCTTGAAAATATGCAGCTTCAGCACAACGAGGTGCTGCAGAACAAAAACAAGCCAGAAACAAAAAAGATCCTTTCCGTCATAGCCGCCGTTAACGGCGACGGTATGGAAAAGACCTTCCGCGAGCTCGGGTGCGACGCGGTCATAAACTGCCGCGAAACGATGAACGCGTCGGCGGAGGATTTCATCCGCGCGATCTCACGCGTGAACGCCGAAAAAATAGTGATACTGCCGAACAACAAAAACGTCGTTATGGCGGCGGAGCAGGCGGTCAGACTTTCCGAGGCGAAAAACGCGGTGGTGCTCCCGACAAAAAGCTCGGCGGAGGGATATTTCGCCCTCGCCATGGACATACAGGACAGCGACGATACGGAGCTTCGCGTAAAGCAGATGAGAAGCGGTATGAAAAGCACGGTGACGCTCACGGCGTCCACCGCGACGAAGGATTACGAGAACGGAAGCGAAAGCTGCCGCGCGGGCGAGGAGATAGTCATGATGAACGGCGAGCTTGTCGCCGCCTCGACCGACTGGTGCGACTGCATAATCAAAGGCATTCACGCGGTGCCGGACGCGGATGAGCTTGAAAGCTGCGTTATCTTCCGCGGGGACGGCGTGTCCGACGAACACGAGGCGATACTGACGGAGCGCCTTTCCGAGGCGTTCCCGATGCTTGAGCCGACGTTTATAAACGGCGGACAGAGCGTTTACAGATTTATTATAGGAATATCGGAATAAGGAATATATAAAATGGGCGCAGGATTTTGGGTTTTGATTGCAGTTTCGGCGGTTTTTCTGCTGTTTATACTGCCCGTGCTTGCAATGTCGTTTGCAATATACAGCGTGCTCCTCATAAGAAACAAAAAGGACAAATGGGGGCGCGTGTGCAGCTTCCCTGAGGACGCGGAATACGTCGGAATGTATGAAGAAGGGCTTAAATGGGGAGAAAAGTATAAAGAGTACAAAACGCCCGTGAACGTAAAAAGCGGCAGATTCGGTCTTGCGGGAGAATATTTTGATTTCGGAGCGGACAAAGCCGTTATCATAATCGCGGGAAGAACGGAATGCTGTTATTATTCCTATTATTTCGCAGAGCCGTACAGGGCGGCGGGATATAACGTCCTCGTGATAGACAACCGCGCCCACGGTCAATCCGACGGCAGGATAAATTCGCTCGGATACAGGGAATACAAGGATATAATCGCGTGGAGCAAAATGCTTCACAGCAGGGGAAACAAAAGCGTCGTGCTCCACGGCATATGCATAGGCGCGTCGACCGCGCTGTTCACGGTAACCGCGAAGAACTGCCCGGAATACGTAACGGCAATGGTGTCGGACGGTATGTACGTCAACTTTTACGAGTCTTTCAAAAATCACATGGCGGAGAAAAACAAGCCGAATTTCCCGATGACGTACGGCGTTATGACGCATATCTTCTTCATCTCCGGCGCAAACGTAGTGACAGACGGTCCGATAAAGCGGATAAGGAAAATGACAAAGCCCATACTTATGATGCAGAGCAAAGAGGACACGTATTCTCTGCCGGAGCTTGCAAAAAAGCTTTACGACGCCTGCCCGTCGGAGCATAAAAAGCTTGTGTATTTCGACCACGGCGCTCACTCGCGCATCCGCGTGAACGACGTCGCGGGCTACGACGAAACGGTTAAGGCGTTTCTGCGGTCGCTCTGACAACGGGCTGCGGTGGTGTATAGCCGTCTCCCCAAAATTTTCAATATGTTTGCCTTGTGTTCATATATTATAACATAAAAGGCAATATAATAAGATTAAGCGAACGATTATTTGATCCGAAAGGATTTGAATATAAAAAAATTGACGTTTTTACGTCGGAAAGAGGTACATATATGATCTGTAAGAATTGCGGAGCAGAAATAGCCGATGGATCTACGTTCTGCACTCAGTGCGGCGCTCCCGTACAGCAGGAACAGCCTCAGCAGCCTCAGCAGCCGGTATACACCGCTGCGCCGGCAGCACAGGCTCCCGAAGGCAAGCCCATACTCATACTCGGCATACTTTCTCTCGCTCTGAACTCCATCCCGTACGTAGGATGGATAGCCGGTCTTATCTGCGCTATCATCTGCGCAAAGAAGGTAAAGGCTTATCTGGCGGCGGGCGGACAGCTCACCGGAGCGGCTAAGGTCGGTAAAATACTCGGCACGGTCGGTCTTATCGTCAGCATAGTTATGGCGGTCGTATGGTTCATCGTCATCATCGTTGCCATAATCGCGGCGGTTGGAGCGGCGGCGTCATCGTCTTATTATAACTGGTAAGAAAAAAAAGACAAAAACCGGGGTTCGCCCCGGTTTTTTGTTTGATGATAATACCTTCCCCCGTTGGGGCGCGACGCGTTAAGAAAACTTCACGGTGTGAAGTTTTTAGCCAAAGCGGTGAAGCGATCTGTGATCGCGAACCGGGCAGGGGACCGCGCCCGCAGGCGGGACGGAAGGAGTTTCCCGTCAGGTCATATATTTTTTCAGCTTCAGAAGCGCGGATTTTTCCATCCGTGAGATCTGCGCCTGCGATACGCCGAGCTCCGCCGCGGCTTCCGTCTGCGTCTTCCCGTTGTAATACCTTATCGTCAGCAGTCTCGCCTCCTTCGGCGTACAGCGCTTTACAGCCTCGTAAAGCGCTATTTTGTCTATCCAGAGCTCCCCGTCGTCGTCCGCTATGCGCTCCGACAAAAGAAGTTCGTCACCGTCCTGACTGCAGACGGGCTCGTACAGCGAGATCGGGTCTGATATAGCGTCAAGCGCTTCCGCGACCTTCGCGGGCTCGCACCCCATCGCCTTTGCTATCGTTTTTATATCCGGCTCCTCTCCCGCGGTCTTTGAAAGCTCCTCGCGCACGGACAGCGCGCGGTACGCCGTGTCCTTCACGCTCCGCCCGACCTTAAGGGCGCAGCTCTCCCGCATATACCGTCTGATTTCACCGACTATCATCGGCACGGCTGTATAAGTGTGAAATAAATTTATCCATTGACATTTTAAATATTTTGTGGTACAATGGGAAAAACAATGAAAAAAACGGGTGCTTATTATGAAATACGTTTCCACACGCGGCGGGATAGAGACGCTTTCTTCCGCCATGGCGATAAAAAAAGGAATAGCGGACAACGGCGGGCTTTACGTTCCCGACCATATACCGCTTCTGACGGACACGCTGTTTGAAAAGCTCGTTCCCATGAGCTACGCTGAGCGCGCGGCGGAGATCCTCTCGCTTTTTCTTGACGATTACGACAAGACCTCGCTTTTGTCCGACTGCTTAAGGGCGTACGAGAGCGGTGCGTTTACGGACGGAGCCGCGCCGACGGTCAGATTCGGCGAAAACAAATACGTTCTCGAGCTTTTCCACGGTCCGACGTGCGCGTTCAAGGATATGGCGCTGCAGATAATGCCGCGTCTGCTCTCTCGCGCTCTCAAAATGACGGGCGAGAAAAGAACGGCGTACATCCTCGTCGCCACCTCCGGCGACACGGGAAAAGCGGCGCTCGAGGGCTACCGAGACGTTGAGGGCGTGCGCATAAAGGTCTTTTATCCCGAAGACGGCGTAAGCGATATACAGAAGCTCCAGATGTCCACGCAGGAGGGCGGCAACGTCTCGGTCCAGGCGATCGAGGGCAATTTCGACGACGCGCAGAACGGCGTGAAAAAGATATTCGCCGACGCGGAGCTGAACGCGGAGCTTCGCGGCAAGGGATATATACTGACGAGCGCAAACTCCATAAACTGGGGCAGACTCGCGCCGCAGATAGTATATTATATCTCCTCATACGCCGATCTGTATAAGCAGGGCGAGATAAAGCTCGGTGAAAAAATAACCTTCTGCGTGCCCACGGGCAATTTCGGCAACATTTTCGCGGGATATCTCGCGTACCGCATGGGCTTGCCCGTAAAGCGGTTCATCTGCGCGTCGAATATGAACAACATCCTGACCGATTTTTTGAACACCGGCGTGTATGACAGGAACAGAGAATTTTATCAGACGGTCTCGCCGTCTATGGATATACTGATATCGTCAAATCTCGAGCGGCTTTTATACTTCGTTTCCGGACCCCGGAAGACGGCGGAGTATATGAAACAGCTTTCCGAAACGGGCAGATACGGGATATCCGAAAATGAGCTCTCCGAAATACAAAGCGTTTTCACCGGCGGCTATACGGACGAGGAGGAAACTCTTTCGGAGATAAAGACCGTTTTCAGGGAGACGGGAAAGCTGATAGACACGCACACCGCCGTCGCGTACAGACAGGCGGAGAAATACGCGTATGAAACGGGCGAAAAGGTCGTTACCGTTTCCACGGCAAGCCCGTATAAATTCGCCGCGGACGTGCTGAAAGCCCTCGGCAAAAAGCAGAGCTTCACGCACGGCGCGCTTTCGCCGCTTTACGACCTTTCCTCGTACACGGGCACGGAGATCCCCGCCCCGCTTGCAAAGCTTGAGGGCAAGGCGATAAGATTTTCGGGCGCCGTGAACAAAGCGGATATGCCCGCGACGCTTCTTGACTGATATGGGCGGCGCGTACACGGCGACAGCCGTTTTATACGACAATTTCCGCGGCGAATCGCCGAATATGTGGGCGGCGTATCTTGACGAGCTTTTTGCAAAATACGCGGACAAAAAACCGGCGACGCTGATAGACCTCGCCTGCGGCACGGGCTCGGTCACGGCGGCGCTCTGCCGCGCGGGCTACGACGTTACGGGCGTCGATATTTCCGAGGAAATGCTCGCGCTGGCGCAGAAACGCGCGCCGGACGCGCTTCTGCTTCATCAGGATATGCGCTCGCTCGACCTTTACGGCAGCTACGGCGGCGCGGTCTGCTGTCTTGACAGCGTAAATTATCTGCCGTCGTACGACGATTTTAAAAGGACGCTTTCACGCCTGCACAACTTTTTGGACCCCGGCGCGCTTTTCATATTCGATATCAACACGGAAAAGCGCTTCCGCGAAAAATACGGCAAAAACGATTTTATTTTAGAGAGTAAAAACGGGCTTATCGCATGGTCGTGCGACTATAAGCCGCGGCTTAAAAAATGCGATTTTTATCTGTCCTGCTTCATACCGGACGGCGGCGGAAAATATATCAGACGCGACGAGGAGCAGACGGAATATTTATATACGGACAAAGAGATAAGGTCGCTCGCGGACGAAACGGGTTATGACGTCGTCGCCTCGCTTGACCGCATATCCTTTCAGCCCGCAAACGAAAACAGCGAAAAGGTGCATTATATTTTTAAACGGAAATGAGCAGGATCATAAGAGCAATGACGCGCGACGGCTCTGCCGTCGCCATGATAACGGACACGACCGGCATAGTAAACAAAGCGATAGAATTTCACAAGACCTCGCCCACGGCGACGGCGGCGCTCGGAAGAACGCTCACAGCCGCGTCGCTTATGGGCTCGCGCCTGAAAAACAAAGACGACAGCCTGACGCTCTCGTTTAAGGGCGACGGTCCCGCGGGGCTCATAATGGCGGTGTCAGACTATTACGGGAACGTAAAGGGGTATATAGAAAATCCCGCGGTCGATCTGCCGCTCAAACCGAACGGCAAGCTTGACGTTGCGGGCGCCGTCGGCGGCGGATTCATGAGCGTCGTGCGAGACGTGGGGATGAAGGAGCCGATGACGGGCATATCGGAGATAGTCTCCGGCGAGATTGCGGAGGACGTCGCGTCCTATTACGTCAACAGCGAACAGACGCCGACGCTTCTGTCGCTCGGCGTTCTCGTCGGGCGCGATCTGAAATGCGCGGGCGCGGGCGGCGTGTTCGTTCAGCTTCTGCCGCACGCGGACGAGGAGATAATAGGCAAGCTGGAGCAGAACGTTGTGAAAATAACGGGGCTTTCCTCGCTTATCGCGTCCGGATGTACGTGCGAACAGCTTATGGGTTACGTGCTTGACGGCATAGAATACGATCTGTTTGACGAAATAGAGACGGACTACGTATGCGACTGCAGCCGAGAGCGTATGCTCCGCGCCGTAAAGTCTCTCGGAGCGGAGGAATTGAAAAAGATATTCAGCGAACAGGACAGTATAGAGATATGCTGCCGCTTCTGCAATAAAAAATTCAGTTTCGGAAAAGAAATAACGGAGTAGGATATGGAAGAAACTTATACGATACCGCTTTCGTCCATTATAGACGAATTTCAGCTTGAAACGATATTCGCACCGGACAATCTTGCGGATATAAAGATCGGAAGAAGCGACGTGAACCGTCCCGGACTCAAGCTCTCGGGCTTCGGCAAGCTGTTCGAGCACGACAGGATGCAGATAATAGGAAGGGTCGAGTATGAGTATCTATGCTCGCTTGAGCCGGAAAAGCGGCTTGAGAGCTTTCTGAGCCTTGTCACGGAGCATCCCGTGTGCATAGTTTTCACGACGGAGCTGCCGATATCCGAGGAGCAGAAGGAAGCCTGCCGGAAGAATAACGTGCCGCTTCTGCGCACGAAAATGCTGACGTCCGCGTTTATGGCGGCGGTCATAGCGCACCTGAACGTCGCGCTCGCTCCGCGCGTGACGCGCCACGGCGTCCTCGTCGAGGTGTACGGCGAAGGCATACTTATGCTCGGCGACAGCGGCGTAGGCAAGAGCGAAACGGCGATAGAGCTCGTCAAGCGCGGGCACAGACTCATAGCGGACGACGCGGTGGAGATAAAGCGCGTTTCCGCAACGACGCTTGTCGGCTCGGCGCCGGAGATAATCCGACATTACGTGGAGCTTCGCGGTATAGGGATAGTTGACGTCCGCCGCCTGTTCGGTATGGGCGCCGTAAAGATCACGGAGAAGATCGACCTTGTGATAGAGCTTGAACAGTGGGTGCAGGGCAAAATGTACGACCGCTTCGGGCTTGAATCGGAGTATACGGAGATATTGGGCATAAACGTGCCGTCCATCACGATCCCCGTCCGTCCCGGCAGAAACTTAGCCATAATCATTGAGATAGCCGCGATGAACAGCCGTCAGAAAAAAATGGGCTACAACACCGCGGAGGAGTTCAATAAAAGGCTCATGGGACAGATAAACGGAGAAAAATAACGCAAAAACCCGCGCCGGAAAAGCGCGGGTTAAAAAGAAATAAATAAGAGGATTTGGGCAATGAGATATGGAAAGTTTTTAATATTATCAATAATCTTTATTATGATGTTAACAATTTGTGTTTTTTCGGCAGAAAAAACAATAACTAAAGAAGATATCATCTCATCATTTGAACCAACAATAACAAATGAATACGATAATTCTTGTTCAATACGAAGTTTTGACGTCAACGAGAATGGTGATATTATAATTAGTGTAAGAGAAAATGGCAACGGTCTTTTTGAAGAAATGTATGGACAAGGTAATTATGCATTATACATATATGATAGTAAAATGACTTTAAAATATGGAATAAAAATCAAGAGTATGGATAATTCAGTAGGAGCAATTTGGAAGAATGGTTATCCTACTGCTGTTATTGGATTTAACGATGCTTTTCAAATATCTTTTGACGAAAACGGGGATATTGTCTCATTTGAAAATGTTAAAGGGAATAATAACAAAGCATTTGAAAAAGAAAGAACAATAAACGAAAAAACATATATTTTAACGAATAATAATAAAGCAACAGCGCCGGTGATTATTTCTCCTGCTGGAGAATATAAATATCTCTTCCTGAAGGATTCGAATAATATAACAACCTTATATGAAAACAAAACGAGTCGACATTCTTTTGACCAATACATACCCATTATTGTGATTATAGGTATTATATTTATATCATTAATTATTGGAACTGTATGTATTGTTTGGTTTGTGTTTGTTAAAAAAAATATAAAACATAATAAAAGGACTACAATGTAAACTCAGTATTACATACGACAACCTCAAAAATCCACTAAGTTTTCTTAACGCGTCGCGCCCCAAAAGGGGAAGGTTAAAAGGCTCCCTCTTTGAGGTAGCGAAGCGGGGGAGCGGTAGTGGACTGTCAGAGCCGCGACCTGACCGAGCCCGCAGGCGAGACGGTGGCTGCGGAGCAGACTGAAGGAGTTTCAATGTAAATCGTTCGCCTCATCCACCACACGCCGCGAACCCCCAACGCTCTCAAGTTCGCGTCGGGGAACCCCGGCCGCGGTCCCCTGCCCGGTTCGCGATCACAGATCGCTTCACCGCTTTGGCTAAAAACTTCACACCGTGAAGTTTTCTTAACGCGTCGCGCCCCAACAGGGGAAGGTTAGAGGGAAACGGCGGACTTTTTTACACCGTCGCCCTGAATCCTATGTCGTATATATCGTCAAACCACACCTTTTCGCCGTCTATCACGAGATATTTGTACGTTGTGTCGATCTTGTCTATGACGCCGCACAGCGTCACGTCGTGGAACGCGGAATAGCAGGATATTTCCGCCTGCATACCCTTTTCAAGCTTCATTATCACTCTTGAATTCCGCTCCGCCGCCTCCTCCGATATCTCGCGCTTTTCCACTCTTGAATGGCGTTCCTCTCTGTCGCGGAGAGCCTCGTGCAGTCCTTTCAGCGAGTCGAACGGCGCAAACTGCTTAGCTCTTTCCTTTTGCGTCATCATATCCTGCTCTGTGTCCTCCTATAAATCCGTTTCTTTCGCGCTGCGTGCCCTCCTTCGTATAGTTTATGCCGGAGAGCACGGCGTTTTTTCCGTACCTTTGATTTATGCCGAGCACGGCGCGGCAAAGCGATCTTTCACGCTCCACCGCGTCCGGGTCGACAAAAAAATTATACCCCTCGCATCCCTCGTCAAGCACGTCGTCAAACGAGACGGCGAGCCGCCTCACCTTGAAAAACGGGTTTACCGCGGCGTCGTATATCCCGAGCGCGACTCTTACCAGAAACGACGGCAGATTTGTCGTCACGTCAAGCCGCTTCATCCCCTTGCCCGGCGCCGTCACGTCGCGCGAATAACCGATGAACACGGCGACAGAATTTGTGACTACTCTGCGCTTCATCAGCTCCGCCGCGCCGTTCAGCACCATCTCCTGCATCACCGTCCGCGCCTCCTTATACGTGTAATCCCGCGGCAGTATCTGCGAAAACGACACGGAATGCGATTTGCTTCTGTAGCTTTTTATATCCGATAAAAGACACGTCTCGCGTCCCCACGCGTGGTCTATCAAAAGCTCCGCGTCACGCCCGAACAGCTTATACATAAAGCCCGCCGGCATTACCGTTATACCGTACATATCAAATATTCCGTACCGCTCAAGCCGTTTGGCTGTACCCGACGCCACCATCCAGAAATCCGTTATCGGTCTGTGATGCCAAAGCGTCTTTTTGTATATCTCCTCGTTTAAAAATCCGATACGGTCGCGCGTGTGCTTTGCGACTATGTCGAGCGCGATCTTCGCAAGATACAGATTGGTCCCTATCCCCGCGGTAGACGGGATATGCGTGCGCCGCGCTATTTCCGTCATAAGGAATTTTGCAAAATCAAACTTGTCTTTTTTATACGATATGAGATATTCCGTCGCGTCTATGAACGCCTCGTCTATCGAATATACGTGTATATCCTGCGCGTCTATGTAATCGAGATATATCGAATATATATCCGCCGCGTATTCTATATATACCGCCATGCGCGGAGGAGCTATTTCATATTTTATCGACGACGGAATATCGGAAAGACGGCACCTGTTCCACACGCCCTGCGCCTTCATTTTCGGCGTGACCGCCAGACAAAGCGCGTTTTTTCCGCGCGTGACGTCCGCTACGACGAGATTTGTCTCAAACGGGTCGAGCCCGCGCTCGGCGCACTCCACGGACGCGAAAAACGTCTTCATGTCTATGCAGAAATACGTTCTGTCCACCGCGCTCACCTCCTTTTTGTCCCGGAACCGGTAAAGAACATTTGTTCTTTCGTCCGTATTATACTACACGAACATTTGTTTGTCAAGAGGTTTTTTGAAAATTGAAAAAATTTTCATCGTCCGAATATCTTTTGCCGTATCGGTCAAGAATAAAAAAAACGGAGGTGAAAAAAATGAAATTCAGAGCGCTTATGATTTTTACGTCGCTTGTTTTACTTATGTCGGTCGCGAGCGCGGCTCTGCCGCTGAACGGCGAAACGGAGCTTTACGACAAGCTGATACGTCTGCACGTCATAGCAAATTCCGACAGCGAGGAGGATCAGAGGCTCAAGCTGTGCGTGCGCGACGCGGCGCTTGACTGTATTTCCGCGCGCGTTTCGGACTGCAAAAGCGTCGAAGAGGCGAAGATCGCGATAGAGGAATGTAAAGACGCGCTTTTGTCCGTCTGCAAGGCGGCGATATCCGGGCAGGGATACGACTGTGACGTAAAAATAGAGACGGGGACGGAGAAATATCCGGAGAAGTCCTACGGCGGCTTCACTCTGCCGTCCGGAGACTATTATTCCCTGAGGATAATGATCGGAGAAGCGGCGGGACGCAACTGGTGGTGCGTGCTTTTCCCGCCTCTCTGCGTCGGCGCGGCGACGGAGGAAACCGCCGTAATGGCGTCCGCCGGGCTCACAAAGAACGAAATAGACGTCATAACGGAAAACGAAGGCAAGGGATACGTCGTAAAATTCAAGATCATTGAATTTTTGCGCGGGATTTTTGCCTCAAAATGACAAATTTTCTTTAATTTACTGTAAAACATCTTGCATTTGACGAATTTTGTGATATAATGCGTAATATATATTATGCGTGCAAAATCACGTGTAAAATCCAGACACGGCAGGGTGTTATAAGATGACAGAATTCAAGAGGATCGGTGTACTTACGTCGGGCGGAGACGCTCCCGGAATGAACGCGGCGGTTCGCGCCGTAACGCGCTCCGCGCTTTTATGCGGCGTTGAGGTCATGGGCATATACGGCGGATATCAGGGCCTTATGGACGACGATATGAAGCTGTTCACGTCGCGTGACGTGGCGGGCATAATCTCGCACGGCGGCACAATACTGTATTCCGCTCGCGCGGCGGAGTTCAAAACCGAAGAGGGCATGGCGAAAGCCATATCCGTATGCAGAAAAAATCATATCGACGGACTGGTCGTTATAGGCGGCGACGGCACGTTCCGCGGAGCGACGGACCTTTCCGTCCGCGGGATAAAGACCGTCGGCATACCCGGAACGATAGACAACGATATTTCGTCTACCGATTATACGATAGGCTTCGATACGGCGATGAACACCGTTATCGAGCTTATAGACAAGATACGCGATACGTGCGAATCGCACGCGCGCTGCGACGTCGTTGAGGTCATGGGAAGAAACGCGGGCGACATTGCGATACAGACGGGTCTGGCAACGGGCGCCGTCGCGGTCGCCGTGGGAGAGCTTCCGTTTGATGAGGAAGCGGCGATAGAGCGCATAAAAAAGGCGAGAAGCAACGGCAAGCGCAACTTTATCGTCGTCGTAGCCGAGGGCAAAAAGAACTTTGCGGAAGGATTTACGACGCGCATAGAGGAGAGGACCGGCGTGGAGAGCCGCTTCACGAGGCTCGGTCACGTACAGCGCGGCGGAAGTCCGACGCTCCGCGACAGAGTGACCGCGTCGCTTATGGGACAGTTTGCGGTCGACAAGCTGTTTGAGGGACAGTCCGATATCGTGGTGTGCGAACGCAACAGCAAGATAGTTGCAATGAACATAGGCTTTGCGCTGAACGTTGACAAGATGTTCAAGAACAAGCTGACGGACGAGGATAAGGCGAAGATATCGCCCGAGGACCTGCGCAAAATGGAGGAGATCTGCCTCGAGCGCCAGGCGAAGAAGATGCAGCTTTACAACACCGCAAGGATCACCTGCGTGTGATATTTCAAAAAAAATACGAACGGCGGAGATTTTCTCCGCCGTTTCAGTATGAAGAAACTCCCCGAAACAGGGAAATGAATGAAGGCTCCCTCTTTGAGAAAGTTGTCTGCGGAGCAGACTGAAGGGGTTTTTTCACTGACGCAAAAATCCGACCGGCGCAGGTGCGCCGGCCGGTGTTTGTTTTAACGCTTATTTCGGTAATCCCGTATCGAGCATCATGAGCGGTGACACAAAGGTCTCTCCGACCGATATGCCCAGATGGAAGCGCGATGCGTCGCCGAAGCCGCTGTCGTTCGATTTGGCTATGACGTCGCCCTGCTTTACCGCCTGTCCCACGGTCGCAAGGCTCGTATCGACCCTGCAGTACCACGAGCGCACGCCGTTTCCGTGATCGACCACCACGGTGCCGCCGTGTATCGCGGTCTCACCGACGTATACGATCACGCCGGAGAGCACGGCTTTGACGTCGGTCCCCTTTGAAACGTCGTAATCGATGCCGTCGTGACGCGCCTCGCCGCCCGTTTCCTTGAACGTGATGTAGTTTCCGTAGCCCGTCTTGTGGTCGGTGCGCTTTGTCGGCACCTTCGGCTTTTCACCCTCGCAGAGAAGACCCGAATTTGACTGCTGCGAGAATACCGTCACGCGCATCGTTTCCTCCGCCGCCTCGTTCTCCGCGGAGAACACGGACTTTATGACGGATTCGGGATTTATGTAGGTCTTGCTGTTGAACTTGAATTCGCGCACGGTTATCAGCTGTTCGTACACCGTTCCGTCGTACGTCATTTTAAGCTTGTATTCGCCGGGCATCGTCAGATACGACGTGGGAAGATACGCAAACGCTCCCGCCTCCGTATCGTAGAACACGGGCGTCGCGTTTATGTCGGGCGTGCACTCGAACTTAAGTCCGGACGACAGCGCGTTCTTGACGGTCAGAGCGATAACGCCGCCCTGCTGTACGTCCGTCGCGCTGAACGAGAATTCAGCGTCGGGGATAATGCGCGCGTTGAACTGATAAGTCGCCTCTCCGTATGAATTCTGTCCCGATTCCTCGTTCCACTTTGCGTGTATCTGTACCTTGTAGTACTTCGCTTCCTTTGTCGTTATTCCCGTGAAGTCCTGCAAAAGCTTTGAATAAAGCTGCTCGTCTCCGTCGTATACGGTTATGACCGTGTTTGACGGCTGTCTTGAAAACGATATGCCGAGCGTGGTTTTTGAAATATTGTCGATCTTTTTGATCTCGCTTGAGGAGGGCACCGTTATCGGTATGAAATTGCCGTCGACCGTGCTGTAATTCCACTTTATCTCCATCGGCTGTATCGTCGTGGAGTTGTTGCCGACGGTAAGCACCGGGACCGCGGTGTCGTACAGACTTACGGCGTATGATTTTTCCATGAACGAGCGGCTCTTAAGACTGTCAGCCTTGAAGCATTTGTCGTCTCCGTCCTTATAGTATACCTGCTCCGGCATTTCCGCGGACATATAGAAACGGTAGCTCGCCGTCGTGTCGCCGCGCGTGTATTTGAGCACGAAGGTCTTGAAATTATATACCGCGTCCGGTATTGACGGTACGGACGTGCCGTCCGCAAGCTCCGTCAAAAACTTGATCTCATCCTTGTCGTCGACCGTGAAGGTATTGGAAAGGGAGTCCGTTATCGTGACAAGGCTCACTCCCTCCGGATCTTTTACTATTTCCGGCGGCTTCGGCTTATACAGCACTATCGCAAGTATCGCCGGCACGAGCATGACGGCAATACATATAACAAGCAAAAATTTGTTTTTCATCCGTTTCTGACCTCCCTTACTCTATAATAAACTCCGCTTCCGCGTTTATCTGTCCGTCGCCTCTCACGGTGCGGAAGCATCTTATCCCGTCGACCTCTGCGGTATAGATCTTCAGCTCGCAGCCGAACGGCGCTTCGTTCAGATACGAAACGTTGAGCGAAACGACGCGGCAGTTCTGCCCGCGCCTGACCTCGGGCACGAACGAGAAGAGCATATCCGCGTATACGGTGTTGTTCATATGCCCGTTCATGTCACAGTCCGCGTAGCTTACCGTATGCTCGCCGCACAAGGCGTATTCCGCGTCGCGGTGTATCGTGCGGCGCGGTATGTCTATATCCACCGTCTCGTCGCACGAATGGAGCGAGGCGTCGACCTCCGTGACTCTGTGTATCTTTTTATCGTGTACTCCTATAAGTCCCCATACGGACGCCGCCTCCGCGACGAGATCCTCACCGCGGTAAAGCTTGTAAAAGCGGTTGAAAACAACGCCGTGACAGTCGTAAAGCCAGCTTTCGGCGGTTATTTTCTCGTGCGGGTGCAGATCCGTGTATATGCTTGCGTTTATACGGCTCAGGATGAACGCTTTTCCGCTGTCGAACATATCCTTATAGGAACAGCCCGTCGTATAAAGCTGCAGATTTGCGCATTCCTGCATATAGCGGAGCACCGCCGTCGGACGTATTCCGCCGAAAAGGTCCTCGTCGTGTGAATTTACGTCAAAGGTACAGGTATATTTCATTACGCTCTGTTGTCGGAGCCGAGCACGTTTCTGATCTTGTGCTCCACCGTCGCCTTTATGTCCGCGCGCGCCGCGCCGAGGTATTTTCTCGGGTCGAACACGTCGGGATGTTCAACGAATATCTTTCTTATCGCCGCGGTCATCGCAAGACGTATATCGGTGTCCATATTTATCTTGCAGACCGCGAGAGAAGCCGCCTCGCGCAGGATGCTTTCGGGCACGCCCGCCGCGGATTTCATATTGCCGCCGTATTTGTTTATCGTCTCTATGACCGCGGGGTCGACGGACGACGCGCCGTGAAGGACTATCGGATATTCGGGCATAAGCTTCTGGATCTCGCGGAGGATATCCATGCGGAGCTCCGCCTTGCCCGAAAATTTGTACGCGCCGTGGCTTGTCCCTATCGCTATCGCAAGGCTGTCGCAGCCGGACAGCTCCACGAATTTCACCGCGTCCGCGGGGTCGGTGTAAAACGCGTGCTCGGACGATACGTTCACCTCGTCCTCTATGCCCGCGAGCCTGCCGAGCTCCGCCTCGACCGTGACGTCGTATTTGTGTGCGTATTCGACGACCTTTGCGGTCAGCTCCGCGTTCTGCTCGAACGGAAGTGAGGACGCGTCTATCATTACGGACGAGAAACCGCAGTCAACGCACATTCTGCACGTTTCGTAATCGGGACCGTGGTCAAGGTGGAGAGCGAGATCAACGCCCGTTTCCTTGACGGCGGCGTTGACCATGCCGAGAAGGTATTCGGGTCTCGCGTATTTGAGCGCGCTTGACGATACCTGAAGTATGACGGGGGATCTGAGCTCCGCCGCCGCGTCGACGACCGCCTGGATTATCTCCATGTTGTTGATGTTGAAGGCGCCTATCGCGTAGCCGTCTCTGTATGCTTTTCTGAACATTTCGCGTGTGTTTACTATTGCCATATCTTTTGTCTCCGTTTGAATACAATATTTTTTTAAATTATACTATACCGAAATAAAAAAGTCAACAGAATATTGTTACATTTCGGTAGCAAAACGGAAACGGCGGGCATAAAATATAATAAAACCATTAAAGGAGACGGTATGAAAAGGTGTAAATACGGAACAGGCGTTATCACGGGCGCGGCGATCTGCTTCAGTCTCGGCGTTCTTTTGTCGTTCTTTTTGCCGTATTACGTTATGATAATAGCGCTGTCCGTCATAATTCTGCTTATATGCATAATAAATCTGTTTTGATCCGGGGGAGAATAATATGAAAATAGTAATAATAAAACCGCCGAAGGCGGTCGCGGGGATATTAAGGAAGATAGTAAAAAACAAATAAACCCGTAGGGGAGGGGTCTCCCCTCCCGCCGAAATCTGCACTCAACGAAACGGGCGAGCAATGCTCGCCCCCAACTTGTAGACAAAGTCTTTATTCTTTGAATAACTCCTTCCGTCACGACAAAATGTCGTGACACCTCCCTCAAAGAGGGAGGCAAATCAAGGCTCCCTCCCCGAGGGAGCTGTCATACGGGGTTTTCCCGTATGACTGAGGGAGTTTGTCTTCACTCTGCGGGCGAGCAATGCTCGCCCCTACATTCATTTCAACAGCTTATACTTACAAAACGGGCAATATTCCTCGTCCGATGAGACGTAGCTTTCGCAGACGTTGCAGATTATCCTGGCGTCGCCCGTTTTGTCGCGTTTTTCAAACAGCTTCAGACCTCTGTAGTGGCGGACCTCGTCGCCGACCCTGTAATAATCGTGCGGCACCTTTTCAAACATGGTGTTGTAGAGCTTTACGTTGCCGTCGGGCTTTTCCACGTATATGGCGAGCTTTGAAACCTTGCTGTCAAAGTTTATCATCTGCCCGTACGCGGTCTTTGTTTTGTCGCCCGTCGTCTCGCGTATCTCTATTATTTTCCCCTCGCAGTTAACGTCCGTCAGGTAATCGAGAAGCCCGCTTGCCTTGACGCCGAACAGACCTATAAGCCCCATAAGCGGTATGGCTATCCAGCCGTTTCCGAAGCCCGTTTGCGTCGACCAGAAAACGCCGACGCCGACAGCCGCCGCCTCGATGATAAGCGATATAAGGACAGACTTTATAAGCCGCCTTTTCAGCATTTTTCTTATGGGCAGAAATTCAGCGCCCGTTTTGTAATCAGAAAAACCGGTCATACAAACCTCTTTTTTATCCGAAAAATCTGCGTCTTGTAAATACAAAACGCAGATTTTTTACGCAGATCGTCAGTCTTCTCTCTTGCTGCCCCAGAAGAACAGGGAAACCGTTCCGGGACCGGTGTGACTGCCTATCGTCGCGCCGATCGGGAATATCTCGGGTTCTCCGTTCATTTTCGGGAATTTCTCGCGGACAAGCTCCGCAACCCTCTCGGCGTCGTGCAGACATTCGGACTGGCAGATGAACACCTTTTTTGAATAATCGTATCCGTCCTCGGCAAACTCGCACATTTTTTCGACGGTACGCTTTATGACGCGCTTTTTGCCGAGCACCTTTTCGCGCGGGATGAGACGACCCGCGTTATCCATATTAAGAAGCGGACATATCCCGAGCATATTTCCGATGAAGCCCGAGCCCTTGGACACTCTGCCGCCCTTGATATAGAACGTAAGGTCGGTCGAGAAAAACCAGTGGTGCATATTGAGGCGGTGCTCAAGAAGCCATCCGTTCAGCTCGTCTATACCCATACCGCCGTCGCGCAGATCCGCGAGCGTTTCCATTATGAGACCGTAGCCGCTCGACGCCCCGCGTGAGTCGACAACGTATATTTTTCTTTCCGGGTACTGCGCGCGAAGCTGTTCCGCCGCGACGGTCGCGGAATTGTACGCTCCGGATATGCCCGTTGAGAGCGTTACGTGGAGCACGTCCTTTCCGTCGTCGAGAAAAGGCTTGAAAAACTCTATGTATTCTCCGGCGGAAGGCTGCGACGTTTTCGCGGTCTCGCCGTCTGTCATTCTTCTGTAAAGCTCCTCCGGCTTCATTGTCTGTCCGAGATCGTCAGGGTATTCAACGCCGTCAAGCGAAAAGTGGAAGCAAAGGTATTTTATATCTCGCCTGTCAAATCTTTCCTTCGAAAGATCCGCAGACGAACAGCAGGAAATGATGAAATCTGCCATTACAACCTCCGTGATTCTGTTGTTGTTACGGTATTATATCATATAAATGTGGAAAAAACCTACCCTATTCGGTTACGATTTGAGGAATTTTTATGTAAGAAGTTTAATATTTGACAAAAAAGGACAAAACGGGGGAAAAGACCGGAGATTTCGCGGCGGGAGAATGAGCGGCCTCCGCTTGCGCCGAAAAGCAAAAAGGACCCGGCAGCGGGTCCTTTTTGCGTTATGATATTGCTTTTTGCGGTTTTCTGCGTTTTTCCGTCTTTGCAGAACACACAAGCGCCGCTTTGACGGTCACTCTCCGAAATATCTCTTGAGCAGTCCCGCGAAGGCTTTGCCGTGACGGGCTTCGTCGCGCGCCATTTCGTGGACGGTGTCGTGGATGGCGTCAAGGTTCTGCGCCTTTGCCATTTTTGCAAGCTCCGTCTTGCCGGCGGTCGCGCCGTTTTCGGCGGCTACGCGCAGCTCGAGGTTCTTTTTGGTGGAGGGCGTTACGACCTCGCCGAGCAGCTCGGCGAACTTAGCGGCGTGCTCCGCCTCTTCCCACGCGGCTTTCTCATAATACGCGCCTATCTCGGCGTAGCCCTCGCGGTACGCGACTCTCGCCATTGCAAGATACATACCGACCTCGGAGCATTCGCCCTCGAAATTGCTCTTCAATCCCGCCTTTATCTCGGGATCGACGTCTTTTGCGATACCTAAAACGTGCTCGGCGGCCCAGCTGAGCTCGGTCGCTTCCTCGACCTTGAATTTTGATCCGGGAACTCCGCAAAGCGGGCATTTCTCCGGCGGCTCCTCGCCTTCATGTACGTAACCGCATACGGGACAGATGAATTTTTTCATAGTGTTTCTCCTTGTTTTTTATTTACTTAAACTATATCATACGATATGTCAAAAGTCAATATCTTTTTATCAATTATGTCAGCGCTCCGAGGTTTCTTTCACAGATCACGTATATGACGTAATCCGGCTTCAGTTCCTCTATCTTTCCGTGATCCGGGGTGTAGTTCCACATGCTCTGACAGTAAAGATACGAAAAATGCTCGCATATCCACGGGAAAAGGTTGGCGCTGTATGAATCGCGTATCATGACGGCGGTCGGCAGTCTGTCGTCGTTCACCGCGGACGTCAGCACGTCTCCGTATACGGAGCGGTCTATCGTATCCGGTTTTTCGTTTATCCCGACCGCCCTGAGCTTGAAATTCGGTTTAAGGAACACCGCGTTTTCGGTAAGTCCGGAAAGTCCCGAAAATCCCGAAAGGTCGCCCGCCGGAACAGTCTTTTCCGTCTGAGTGAACGAGCTGAGAGAAAGCGGAGCGACGGCGGGAAAGCCGCGCGATACGGCTTCGATAAGCGTGCGGTAGCCGAAGTACGCGCCGAGCTCCGTCCAGTGCGTGTCCGTCTGATAATAGAGCTTGCCTATATCGGAATTCTGCCGCATAACGCCGCGTATATCGAGAAATTCAACGCCGTCCGCGCCCTCGAGCGCCGAGGCGACGGCGTCGTAATTCGTCGTCTCCGCCCGCTTTTGCATAAGCTCCGCGGACGCCGCGCCGGGATAGACCGTCAGGGGATTCGGCGCCGCAAGAAACAGGATCTTCGTATCCTTGCCCGTAAGCTGGCGTATTTTGGCGACCGTCTTTTCAAGCTTCTTCCGGAGCTGCGCGGCGCTTGCCCCGGCTGAGCCGCCCGTGTAGTCCGCTATCGTCTGCTCGTAGTAAAGCATCGAGGCGCCGCCCGCAAAAACGCTTTCCTCGCAAGATACGGAGGAAGGAGCGGTGTGATACGCGGTCTCCGAGGTCTGCCGTCCCTCGCGCGAGCCCGTGAGCGCAAGCCTCTCGCCCGGTTTTGCGGAAAGCTCCGCGATAAAACGCCCGTCAAGCGAGTTTACCGTTACCGTCTCGAGCGACGACGCGACCGTCACGGTCTGCGCGTCAAAGCTTTCTCCCGCTATTATGACCGTCCCGCTTTTTTTGTATGAGGACGATACCGCGCGCGGGGCGGAAACGGCTCCGCCGCGCTCAAACTCCGCGGTCCTCGCCTCGTATGTCGATATATCCGCTCCGTCGAGCAGTTCTGACAGCCTGTCCTCCCTTAAAATGCAGACACAGGCGGCGTGATGACCGAGGTCCGCCGTCTTATCCGAATAAGAGAGCGTGTTTTTGTATACCGTGTCCGTGTACGACGCGGAGAAAAGCGGCATAAGCATTTCGCGCAGATCCGCGTCGGGTATCAGAAACAGAAGCCTTGAGTTTCCGATAAAATCGTTGTATTCGTCCTTCAGTTTGCACACGGTACAGCCGTCGGCCGGCTCCGACGTGTAAAGCGAGGTGTACGGCGCGGTGGGGTAAACGACCGTTTTGTTTTTCGCCGTTTTTTCTATGCCCGCGCGGATTGCGAGATCTCTGCCGTCCGTTTCTATAACGGAAATATCAGATGCGTCAAGGTTTATCTTTCCGTATCTTCTCTGTACCGCGTCCGGCATATCGGCGGCTACCTCTTTGTAAACGAGATACGCGCCGTATTCGTTTATTCCGTTTTCGGTGTTGTGATACGACGGTATTCCGGTATGTGAAAGCTCGGATCTGAGCAGACGGAAATTCATAAATCCGTTTTCGTGAAGATATGCTTCAAGCTCCTCCGCCGCGGTGCGAACGGACGGGTCGCCGCCCGCCTGCTCGCGCAGGACCGTCTGGCTGTTGGGAACGACGTAAACGTACAGCTCGCAGTTGTCGAGCAAAAGCGCGCGCCTCCGCGTCTCAAGCGACGAAAGATAGGCGGAAAGCTTTTCCCCGTCGTACCTCAGCCTGCCCGAAAGGTCGGCGCTGTAGTCGAACGACGCGTCCCGGAGCGGAAAAAGATATCCGTCCGATCCCGAGAAAACCGATCCTTCCGCCGTTACGCCGAAAAGCCTGTACGCCGTTTTTTTGAAGGTGGAGGAAGGCGGATCGGTGAAAAGGCGGGAAAGAGAATAGGAAACGCGCGAGAAAAAGCCTCCGTCGCCCTCGTACTCGTATGAGAGCACGAACGCGGAGGCGATATTATATACCAGAATCAGCGCTGTGACCGCCGCCGCGGCGATCATAACGGCGCGCTTGACCTTTTTTTTCACATCGTTCTTCCTTTGTGATGATTTTTGCGGCTTTTTAATTCTGCTTTCTCACCGACATATATTCGTCGTACGGTTTGAAATACGGGCAGGAGGCGGTCTGACGCCTGACAAACCGCTCCATTTCATCCTCGTCAAGATCGTTTTTGCAGTACATCTGACCGTAATACTCGTCGTAATCGTAGTATTCGCAGTCCTCACAGCGCGATCTTATCTCTTTTTCCTTATTTTCCATTTTTCAAGCCCCGCTCCACAAGCGCGTCGATCCTGCGGCGCGCCTCGAGGATATAGTCGTCCGACGCGGGAAAATCGGCGAATTTAAGCGGTCTGTCAAGACCTTTTTCAAGCGCCTCGAGCGTTTTTTCGCGCCCGTATATGCTCTCGCAGAGCTGAAGCGCGCGCATATCGCTTATCGCGTCGTTGAAAACGCAGAGACGCAGGGACTCATACGCCGTGCCGTCCTGCGCGGGCCATACGGAAAAACCGTCTCCCGCCTGGCCGAAGTAATCGCAGGCGGATGAAATATACGGATTTATCGGATAATAGCTGCCCTGGTTGTTGTAGAAGTTATAGCCCCACTGCAGAAAGCCTTTTATATTGTATTTATAGAACAAAAATCCTATGATCCTGTTTCTGTACGACGGCTGAGCGATGAATCTGTTCGGCACGTTCGTATGCTGACCGCAGCAGTAGTAGGTCCAGAGCTCGGGAACGCCCGCCTCATAGAACGGCTCTATGTGGTCGCACGCGGGAACGGGGTTGTCTATGACGCCGTCGCGGTAGTAATCGATGCTTGAGAGAGCGTCCATTATCGGATAGCCCTTAAGAAGCTTTGCGACGCCGGATTTGGCTTTTTTGTATATCTCAAGCTGTGCCGCGGACGGCTCGTCTGAGATATGGAAGCGGCAGTTTTTATCAACGCCCTCGGCTTTCAACACCTCGAGCAGACGCGGAATGAACAGGGAGAGGAATTTGCGGTATTTTCTGCCGCAGGAATCAGTCTCCCAGCCGAAAATGCGCTCCTGCTTTCCGTTCACCTCCGCCATTATCTTCGGCGCGTGACCCGCGCCCCACTGCGTGAACAGATGCGAGATCTCGTAATACTTTATTCCGCATTTTTTGCAGAGCCTTATCCATTTTCTGAGCCGGTCAAAGCCGAATTCATAGCCGTCCTCCGTCACTCTGACGTCGACTAACTGAGTCGTGAGGCGCTCGCCGCCTATATGCGTGTCGAGCGGCGGAGTGAACACCGGCGTGAGTATCATATTTATGCCGTTTCTGCTCGCCGTTCTCATATAGTTTTCTATTATTTTCCAATGCGCGGCGGAGAAGACGGGTACGTTGTAATAGCTTGCAAGGCAGTCGCAGTGAAACCACTGCGTCACGGCTATGCTCTGCTCCGGCAGGTCGGCGTCGACTATATGTACCTCAAGCGCGCCGTCGAAGAGGACCTCGCCGCGCAGGGAGATGACAACGTTTATTTTGTGGTCGCCCGGTTTATAGCCCGTTTTTCCGGGGTCGAATTCTATCCAGAGAGCGCGCGTCTCCTCCTCGCAGACGGGAGTCTGCCTGCCGTTTCTGCACGGGATCAGCGGATCGGGGTAAAGTCCGGGCGTCTTTTTGATGTAATTGTCGTCCGACATCGTCGGGAAAACGGGCATAAGCGAAACTATCTGTTCGACCGTTCTGACGGTGCAGACGCCGCCGAGCTTTCCCGCGGAAACGGAAACGTCCGCAAAGCCCCTGAACTGAGAGGGCGTCCCGTCCATGCGGTATGCCGTCTCAAAAGAAAATCTTTCGTTTTTGTACGCCGTAAGCTTTTTAAGCTCCGGCTTGTCCGATATTTTGTCCTCGATGAAGCATTTCTGAAGCGACGATATAATCCTTGCTTTAAACATATCTTTTCTCCCGTACCGTTTTATTGATTCAATTATATCCGAAATTTTTATATTATTCCCGATTATACTGTAGACGCGGCAAGAAAACTGTGTAAAAATACCGTTAACTTAGGGTAACAAGAGTTATCCGAACCCGCTCAAACGGCGCTATTTCGGCTCTTTTCGGTTTGTCGTCATTGGAATACCAGCGTATTCCTGCTTCCTCCGCGCCGAAAATATCTCGAAATTTCATCCGTTTGAGTCCTATAGG
>JAEEGL014971109.1_pt1 | contig 30132 bp, 24 predicted proteins | sample 9134231 | NCBI WGS metagenome assembly JAEEGL01 (sample SAMN16246548, study PRJNA631951) | gut metagenome | biome: gut microbiome; feature: rumen; material: fiber-attached | host: Bos | place: Iran: Karaj | collected 2018-10 | reverse complement strand
GCGAAGCTCAAACCTTTAGCTCGGGGAGATTTCAAAGCATAAGTCACGCGAAGCGTGGTGTGCGGTGCCCAAAGGGCATTGAAACTCGACTCAATTTCCACTCCGTCAGGAGTGGCAAAATAGTGGCGCAAATGCCCTTCGAGCCTCTAACGTATAGTGAACAATTGTCCTTAATAAAACAGTGTCTATCGCGACATCGTTTGTCCTTAATTGTCTTCTAAAATAGGCGGCACAAAAATAAGCGCCCCGAAAGGCGCTTAAGATTGTGCATTATGCATTATGAATTATGCATTAATTAAGCATTAAGGAAATTGTACTGCACAAAGGTTTCTATCGCCTCGTAGCTGGCGAGGCCCAAGCGACTGTAGAGCTCAGCAGTCTCTTGATTGCGCTTGAGAGAGCGCTGCCAGTTGAGGTCCTCATCTTCTGGGTCGATGAATGGCGCGTCATGCACCTGCGACTGGTGCTTGAGGATGGCATCGCGCTTGTGCTGGAACTCCTCGGGACTGATGGGCACTGCCATTTCGATATGGTCGATATCCCACTCTCCCCAAAGTCCGCGATACATCCACACGCGGCACTCACGCATGAACGGCTCATTTTTCAACTCGTCGATAGCGGCAAGCACTACATTGGCTGCTGGTTCATGCGTGCCGTAGGGATCGTTCAGGTCGTCGGCAAAGAATATCTGATGTGGCTGTATTTGCTCTATTAACGTCTTAACAGGCAACACGTCGGCCTCGGTGACGCGCCCCTTGCCAAATGGTGAGTCAACAAAGAATGGAAGCGCCAATTCGTGCACATTTTCCTCGTCAACACCCAGATATCGGCAGCTCGTAATTCCTTCACACACAAATATCTCACCCTTGCAATAACGCACCTCGGCAATATCGGCATCGCCAGGCATCTTATTGCGAAGGCTCTCCTCTATCTTCTCAACAATAGCGCGCTGCTGATCACTGTAGTAGCCATTGTTGAGCGCCACACGTTTCGACACCATCACATAGCGCTTCATGTCCTCGTCACTCACCATCACGTCGCCCGAGGTCACATAGGCCACATGCACCTCATGCCCCTGCTCTACAAGTCGACGCAGAGTGCCACCCATGGCAAGTATCACATCATCGGGATGTGGACTGAAGGCGAGGATGCGTTTAGGATAAGGCTCGGCACGCTCAGGGCGATAGGTATCGTCGGCATTAGGCTTGCCGCCTGGCCAACCAGTGATAGTGTGCTGTATATCATTGAAAATCTGGATATTCACATTATATCCCGAACCATAAACTGCCACCAGTTCGCTCAAGCCATAGTCATTATAGTCCTTGTTGGTGAGTTTGAGAATGGGCTTGCCTGTCTGCTCGCTCAGCCACACTAGTGCACGGCGTAGCAGTGTGCGGTTCCACTCGCAAGAAGTCACCTTCCAGGGATAGTTGATGCGTGTCAAATCAGACGCAGCATCGAGGTCAATAAACAGTTGCACATTGTGGTGCATCTGAAGGAAGGATGCAGGATACTGGTCAGTGATATTGCCCTCTATAGTGTTGAACACCGCCTTGGCACTACCCTCACCCCAAGCGGTGGCGATAATGCGACTAGCATTAAGTATGTTGCTGATGCCCAGCGTCACAGCAGTCTTGGGCGACTGCTCGCACTGGTAACTGTCGGCGATGCGTGTGCGTGTCTCGCCAGTGAGTGATACCAGTCGGCACGACGACATGCTCGTTGAACCTGCCTCATTAAATGCCAATCCACCATTCTTGGTGAGCTCACACACAACAAGGTCGAGACCTCCATATTCGTCAATCTCGGTTTCGTAGGCCTTACAAAGCTTGAACACGTTTTCTTTAGTGGCTTCGCTGCTGAAAGTGTGAATGTTCTCCGGGGCGAAGTCAACCTTATTAAGGAAACCTTCGCTCAGACGCTTGAGAGTGCTCTGGCCATCATCGACGGGCACGCCAAGGCCAAGTTCAGTCATGTTGAAGACGATTACATTATTGAAGCTCACCTTGTCGGCAAAATACAGCTTCACTAATTCGCTATAGACGTCCATAGCACAGCGGCCAGCACCAAGCCCAAGCACGCAGCGCCCCTTCTCTCGAACACACTGCTCAATAGTGTCAACCACCTCACGGGCAGCAAACACTGCGCCCTCAAAAGGGGTCTCCACAACTTCGGTTTGCACCTTCTCATATCTCGTGAGAGATATAAGCTCCACCTCACTCTCAGGGCAATAGCATCGTTTCGACACCTGTTCAAGCTTTATGTGTGAACTCAAGTCAAATTTCATGTTATATTTATTTTTAGGTAATCTAGAGGTTCTAGAAACACTTAGGAAAAAGCAATCTTACAACTTAATTTCCAATTCTACTGGGCAGTGGTCGCTGCCGAAGATTTCGGTGTGAATTTTTGCGTCAACCATATTATCGCGGGCATCGTTGCTCACCAGGAAATAGTCGATGCGCCAGCCAGCGTTTTTCTCACGAGCCTTGAAACGGTAACTCCACCACGAATACACGCCTTCCAAATCGGGATTGAAAAAGCGCCAACTGTCGGTGAACCCAGCATCAAGCAGTATGGTCATCTTCTCGCGCTCCTCATCTGTGAAACCCGCATTCTTGCGGTTGGTCTTAGGATTCTTGAGGTCTATCTCCTGATGCGCCACATTGAGGTCGCCACACACTATCACAGGCTTCTTCTCGTTGAGTTTGAGCAGATAGCCGCGGAAGTCGTCCTCCCAGCGCATGCGGTAGTCAAGGCGCTTAAGGCCATCTTGACTGTTAGGAACATACACGTTCACAAGGTAGAACGCCTCCATCTCAAGAGTGATGACGCGGCCCTCATGGTCATGCTCATCAATGCCAATGCCCAAATTAACATTAAGTGGTTTCTGGCGGGTGTAGATAGCAGTACCCGAGTAACCTTTCTTGTCGGCATAATTCCAATAGCTGCGGTAGCCGTCAAACTCCAAGTCGAGCTGACCCGCCTGCATCTTAGTCTCTTGCAGGCAGAAGAAGTCGGCATCGAGTTTTTTAAATGTCTCAACAAAGTCTTTGCCCACAACGGCGCGAAGACCATTCACGTTCCAGGATATGAGTCTTGTCATTGCTCCTCGTCAGTTTTATAATCAGACTGCTCATCAGTTGGCTCGTCAGCAATATCTCCGTCTTCAATAGCCTTGTCAACGGCATCTTCCTTAGCGGCATTTTTCAGAATCTCAGCCTCGATGCGACGACTCTCGGCACGGTCAAGTTTGCGGGCCTTGACAAAAAGAATGATTGATGTCACTAGCGCTACCAGAGCGACTAATGCGCCCACAGCAAGCAGCCAGTAAGGAACTATGTCTTTTGTGCCCAAAAACAACAGTGCTAAGCACAGCACCAAACACAGCACATCAAGAATAAACGCGTGCTTCATCAATAATTTTGCCTGGTTCATAACAGTATTTTTTTATTGGTCTATAAATCTCAAAACATTTTATTACAACTCACAAAGGTAAACATTAATTGTAAAACAACCAATTTTTTCAAAATAAATCATTAATTTTGCGCTTTATTTCAAATATGAATTACTATGGCAACACGAATGAACTGGGAACGACTGATTTGTGATACTCGACTGGGGTTGGAACACTACAAAGATAGTAAAGCAGGCGTGCGAAGCGACTTTGAGCGCGACTACGACCGCCTAATCTTCTCATCTCCATTCCGCAGGCTCCAGAACAAGACCCAGGTCTTCCCATTGCCTGGCAGCATCTTCGTCCACAACCGATTGACTCACAGTCTTGAAGTGTCGTGCGTGGGACGTTCGCTTGCCAACGAGATTGCCATACGCCTACATGAGCGACATCTGCATGAGCCATGGCGCGACCGATTGTGGAACATGGGCGAGATAGTTGCCGCAGCTTGCCTGGCCCACGACCTTGGCAACCCACCATTCGGACACTCCGGCGAGAAGACTATCGGCGAGTTCTTCAGCAATGGCAACGGAAAGGTGTTCCAAGAACGCCTAACCCCACAACAGTGGAGCGATTTAACCAATTTTGAGGGCAACGCCAACTCTTTCCGCACCCTCGTACATCAGTTCAAGGGTCGCCGACCTGGTGGCTTTGCTATGACATACTCCACCCTCGCCTCAATCGTGAAATACCCATACTCCTCAAGCCATGCCGGCAAGAAGGGAAAGTTTGGCTTCTTCACCACCGAGAAAGACATTTTTGAAAAAATTGCTAATGAACTAGGCATGATTGAGCTCGAGGAAGAGCGTTACTGCCGCCACCCACTAGTCTATATGGTGGAGGCTGCCGACGACATCTGCTACCAAGTGATGGACATTGAAGACGGTCATAAACTAAAACTACTGTCAACCGAAGAAACCATCGACCTGCTCACAGGACTTTTCAACGAGGAACGAAAAGAACACATGCGCGAAGTGATGGAAAATGTTGCTGACCCTAACGAGAAAATCGTGTATCTACGTTCATGCGTGGTAGGCCTTTTGGTGCAGGAGTGCGCTAAGACCTTTGTAGAGCATGAGGACGAGATAATGGAAGGACGCTTCAACGGCTCATTAATCGACAATATATCATCTTTGCCTAAAGAAGGCTATAAGTGCTGTAGCGAGATAGCTTTCAAAAAATTATACCGTGCTGGATATGTGGTTGATGTAGATCTTGCTGGCATAAGGATCCTAAATCTGCTACTCGACAAACTCACCCAAGCTGTGTTGCACCCTGAGACCAACTACTCGCAGCTGCTCTTGAACAAGTTCCCTCAGCAGTATGACGTACACGCCACTACCCTCTTCGAAAAGTTGCAAGGCGTGCTTGACCATATCAGTGCGATGACCGACGTATATGCCCTCAATCTATACCGTCAGCTTGACGGAATAAGCCTGCCGTCAGTATAAGCACCTTCGGCGCGAAGATATAAGTCGATTGTCGAAGGTTGAGTACTATACTTGCCACTCAATCACGTTTCTCAATACTTGACGCTGCCCATTCATACCCAAAAAAGGAACAAAACCTCATTATTTTTATGTTTTTTGCATTTTTTTAGAGAAAATGCAAGTTTTTTTATTGCATTTTCATTAAATTTGTCAGATTATTTAAATAGGCGAACTATCATCTATGATAGTTTTCAAATTAAAAATCACTGATTAACAAATACTTAAAAAACATATTATTAACTTTTTCTAAAATCAAAGAACTATGAGCATGAACATTACTCGTGTATCTTGGTTGCGCTGCCTGATGGCTGCTCTTGTGCTTGTCATGGCATGTGGCGCTGCACAAGCTGCCAAATTCACTGAATTAGGCTACAATTGGAGCACTACAGGCACTAACGCTACCTTAACGAAGTACACCATTAATTCTCACCAAGAAGATGGTGTAACAGTAAAAGATTCTCTATTCTACACTGGTGACGAGAACAACATTTGCAACATCCCAGAGACCTTTGAGCACGAAGGCATCACCTACACTGTAGTTGCCATTGATGCCAACGCATTCGTTAATTGCCGTGACATCAAGGAGATTCACCTCCCAGCCACTTGCGTGAGCTATGGTAACAACTGCTTCCGTGGATGTACAAGCTTGACCAACTATCCCGTTACCGAAACTGCCACAAAGCTAGGCAGCGGTACCATTTGGGAATGCCCCAACATTACAGAAGCATTCATTCCAAGCGGAGTAACGAGCACACTGATTTCTAACCAATTTGCCAACACTGGCGTTCGCAAGCTCACTATCATGGCAAGTGAGACACCCCTCAAGTTCAACAGAAATGCATTTGGTGCAACAAGTGCTGATCTGCCACCGCTTGACACACTCATCATCTTGCGTCCCATGAACACTAGTGACTATGTTAGTAACCTCCAGCCATTCCACAACTACCCAACCATCAAGCAGCTTGTTCTTGGCGGCGAGCTGCTCGACATTCCACAAAGTTGCTTCATGGGATGTAGCGGAATTGAGGAGATCATCTTTGAGGATGGCAACAAAATCGCCACTATTGGCTCAGATGCCTTCCAGGGTTGCAACCACCTCTTGAGCATTGAGTTGCCAGCAACCATCACATCGGTACCAATGAACCTCTGCCTCGGCTGTTCACAACTGAATTCGGTTACTTTCCTTGGTGAAGTCACTTCAATCCAACAGAGCGCTTTCAACGGATGTGCTGCTCTACAGAACTTCACATTCCCAACCACACTCAAGACTATTGGTGCATCGGCATTCTATAACAGTGGTCTTGCTGGCGTGATTGAGCTGCCCGAGGGCGTAACCTCTATTGGCGCTACAGCATTCGCTGGCTCTAACGCCATCACTGGCATCAAGCTGCCATCTACCATTGCAACTATCGGCAATGCAGCATTCGGTCCAATCGAGAACCTCGCCAGCATTGAACTCGGCGCAGGCAACAGCGCTTTCGCTCTCAACAATGGCGTGCTCACCAACGCTGCTGGCACACGCCTGCTCGTGACTGCTCATGAGGGAAATATTGGCACTATCCTCAACAATGCCACCATCGAGACCATCGACAACTATGGTATGGCCTTCTCGCCTTATACCGACATTGACCTCCCCGCTCTTAACGAGATTGGCAACTATGGTTTCTACCGTGCCGCTATTAAGGAGTTCACCTACAAGGCTGGCATGACAGTTAATCCTAATGCGTTCCTCGAGAGCGACCTTGAGATTCTCAACACCGAGGAAGGTGCACGCGAGATTCCACAGAACCTCTGTGCCAATTGTACCAACCTCCACACTGTGAACATCTCAAGCACCGTGACCAACATCTTCCAAGATGCATTCGCTGGATGTACTGCACTTGAGCACATGGAGCTCGGTTCGCACATCAACTATATGGAGAAAGGTGCAGTGCCTTCTACTATTCAGAGCCTGCGCGTGCTCAACGTAACTCCTCCAGTGCTTGGCGCTGGTGTCTTTGAACCCAGCCAGAGTAATGTACTCTGCGAAGTTGCCGCAACTGCTGTCAATGACTATGAGGCCGCTCCACAGTGGCAATACCTCAATATCCAAGGCGATGCATCAATCACTGGCGAGGGTACAACACTTGGCTGCCCAAGCGGTCTCTATTTCGCTACTAAGGACTGCCGTCTAATGTATCGTGATAACGAAGGTAACATCATCGACACAGAGTTCAACACTGGTGAGCATGCCTTCAACATCCAGAGCTACAAGAACCGCATCTACGTGGCAAGCGCTGGTCACTACTTCCAGTATCAAGGTGCCGACGCACAAGCCACCGGTGGAGATGGAGAGCTCTTCTACGTGAATAACACCGACGGAATGTGGTTCCGCGTTACAGTGCTCAACAACGTGGGCTACAAAGCTTTTGAGGATCCATTCTCAATGTATATCTCGGCTATAGACAACAAGATCTACATCGCCGACCGCAACGTGGGTATCCACGAGATGAGCGCCGACACAGTAGGCCTCTACGGTACTCAGCCCTTCTTCATGCAGAACAACTGGTTGCCTTACTACAATGACAAGATCACTTACGGCGCCATCGGTGCTGGCATGACAATGCGCGCTACCGACGTAATTAACGCCGACGGCACTACACGCAACAACGTTTACTGGGTTGCCAAGAAGTTCAACGGTCAGGGTATCTTCCGTTTCGACAAGAGCATGCTCTATCCCGATGGAACTGGTGCAGACCACCCAGATAAGCAATTACCAGTTTACCTGAACAACGTACAGATGACATCATTCTACCTCGACGAGGAGAACGGTTATCTCTACTTCTTCGTGCAAAAAGACAATGTAGGCGGCTCTGTACCTGGTCTTTATCGTATTGCTCTCGCTACCCTCAACGCGAAGCAAGACATGGCTACCGTTGCCGAAGACGCAGTTCTTATCGACAACTCTCCAATCCTGCTCGAAGGCTCGGGCGACGAGATTACTGGTATCACACAAATTACTGGTGACGGCGAGTACATCTATTGGGCTTACATCTCATGCGGTGAAGGAACAGCAGTTCCCGATATGGTGGCTTATGACGCTACCAACCCGTTACACCAGACTGGTATCAAAATGATTAGCGCAAAACCCGAAAACGAAACTATAGTGCCTCCTATCACCTACGCTGTTGAAGGCATCGCAGCCTATGGTGTTACCACTGCCAAGTTTGAAAGTCCTGTAGTAGTCGTTCCTGGCGACGTTAACGGCGACGGAGAGGTTACTGCTGCCGATGTCACTGCCCTTTACAATATCCTGCTCAACAATGACTGGACAGGCGTAATAATGGCCGACCAGAATGGTGACGGCGAGGTTACTGCTGCTGACATTACTTCAGTTTACAACGTCCTGCTGGGCAACTAACACCAAATAATCTTTGAAATAAGAACTTTTATCATTTAACATTATTTTTTTACGGCAAGACCAAGCAAAGAGTTTGGTCTTGTCGTTATTTTTGCTTATCTTTGTCGCGAAAATAAGACATACTATCTATATCTATAAAACATGAAAAAAATCTCTTTTTTACTGATGGCCTTTCTAACTGCCATCTTGGCGAGTGCAGAACCTGCCAACCCCACTCCTATCAATGTTACACAGCCCGATGGAAGCACACTGCAGCTTAGGCTGGTGGGAGACGAATTCTATCACTTTAACACCACTATCGATGGATACACAATCATCAATATAAACGGCACATGGGAATATGCTGTCAAGGAAGATGACCAACTAAAAGCTTCAGGCATTATGGCTCATGATCCTGCATTACGCAGCGCCCAAGAGATGCAACTCGTGGCGTCGCTTGAGAAGCGCATAGTTGACAAGGCCGCAACCACACAAGCTTGTTTCAATCGTGCCGCACGCGACAAGAAGACTTCCCAAAGCCGAGAACCAGTGGTTGACTACAGCCTATTTCGTGGACTTATCATCCTTATCAATTTCAACGATAGGCAGTTCCTTATGGACAACCCCAATGAATTCTACCATCAATTATGTAACACCGAGAACTACACTGGATTCACTCACAACGGTAGATTCCAAAGATGCACCGGCAGTGTGCGCGACTACTACTACGACAACTCTATGGGCCAGTTCGACCCTGACTTCGACATCGTGGGGCCCGTCAATCTTGACTACTCGTGCTATGAAGGCAACGACAAGGCACGAGAGATTTTCAAGGCAGCCCTCGACTCAGTTGACGAGCAAGTTGATTTCACACAATATGATGCCGACAACGATGGCGAGATTGACATGGTATTTTTCATGGTGGCAGGATATTCGTCGAGCTACAGCGGCAACAACAGCGGCTACCTATGGCCACACATGAGCTACCTGATCGACTGGTGGTCAGGATGGCCACCACAACCATACGTTTATGACGGCAAGAACATGGGAACTTATGCTTCCTCATGCGAGATATATGGATGGGAATCTCAGGGGACTACTATGCCTAACGCAATTGGCACAATCTGCCATGAGTTTGGACACGTGTTAGGACTTCCCGACCTCTACGACACCGACTATGCCAACAGTGGAGGTGAAAGTAATCACCCCGGCGAATGGGACGTGATGGCTGGGGGAAGTGGCAACAACTATGGCCGCACACCTGTGGGTTACAGCCTTTGGGAGCGCGTGGAACTGGGATTTGCCGATAGCCCAACCGAATTATCTTATGGCAACATGACACTTGAGGCTGTGAGCGTCAGCAACACAGGCTACATGATGCAGTCGCCTAACGAAGATGAATATTTCCTCTTTGAGAATCGGCAACCTTTCAAATGGGATGCCGCTTTGCCAGGACATGGATTGGTGATTACTCGTGTCGATTACAGCAATCAGCAGCCATGGTGGAACAACGAGGTGAACTGTAACCCAGCCCACAACTACTACGAGCTGATTCGCGCATCAGGGAACAGCGCTGCCGGAGTGCCTTTCCCTGGCAAAAACAATGTCACTTACATTAACTCCTCTTCCGACCCTTGTCTCGTCACATGGGCTGGAGACCCTTGCCAGTTCGCACTCATCAACATCAGTGAGGAGAACAATATCATTACCTTTGATGTTGTTGATGATGTACCGCCTTTGACTTTAGTTGAGGACTTTGAGCAGATGCCAACAGGGCTTCCTGCCAACGCCACCAATGTGCAAGGTAACTTCGCCACTTGGAACTTCCCCAAATCCAACGTGGTAGAATATGATGGTGGGCATGCTGCTTCGCTGCAAATGCCTGGCGGCATTGCAATGAACAGCGACATAAACATGCAAATAGTCAAAGTCTCTTTTAATGCCATCAACACATCGACCACAGCATCTAAACTCCAATTCTACTATTCAACAGATGAAGGTGCAACTTGGACATCAGTAGGAACCTCTAATGTGGCAGCAAATTCAGAGGATGTTATAACATGGCGAACTAATATTGAACCACAGCCCATACGTTTCAAGATTAACCGCACTTCGGGAGCTAAAAACGTGGATCTAATCATCGATAATATAACGATATATTACTTTGACACTGCCACAGCCGTGCCTGGCGACGTGAATGGTGACGGGTTAGTGACAGCTGCCGACATCACAGCACTCTATGACTACCTGCTCAACAATAACTCCACTAATCTGATATATGGTGACCAAGACAATAACGGAACCATCACAGCCAGCGACATAACTGCTGTGTATAACATTCTTTTAGGCACCAACTAAGACATAGTAAATAATGTTTCTATTCATATTTTATTAACCATTTAAACATTTCACATTATTATGAAAAAGTTTTTATTAATGATTGCGACTATCGCATTGATGACCGCTTGTGGCGGTAACAACACTTCTTCAAGTTCATCAGCATCGGGTTCTGAGGCTAGTGATGCTCCACAGACCTATTCTGTTGAGTACACTCTTGGTAGCAATGGCGGAACCAACTGGGAATGCTTCGACACTTCTGCCAGTAGCGACAAAATCAAAGCCGATCTTGATGTTAAGATTGATGGCGACAAAGTTACTATCACCATGCCTTTCGAGGTAAAAGTTAAAGGCGGAGAACTCAAGAGAAGCCTTAAAGAAGGATATGTTGATTTCGCCGTAGAAAATAGCAGCGAGAAAGGCAAAATTGAATTTAAACTTGCCGATCCCGACAAGGTGGACTATGATGCAGAGTTCAAGAAACTCAAAGAAGGCGACACCTTCAAAGCTACAATCGTAGGCGAGACCACAAAGGATGTTCTTGATAAGATGAACAACAACTGGGGAACATTCACTCTCGTTCTCTAATCACACTGAGAATCTAAATCACCAATAATGCCCGAAACACCGTTATAGGTGCCTCGGGCATTTACTTTTCTTGTTATTTCATGCATCAGCAATGATTGTGCATTGTGAATTATGCATTGTGCATTATTCCACATGGAAACGATAGATGCCGCCATCGCGGCCGCCCACTACCAGGGTATTACCAATTACTACTGGTGAAGACTCAAAATTGCTGGAGAGAACCTCATCAAAAAGTAAGTCGCCTGTCTTGCCGTTAAACATATAGAGATGACCACTGGAGTTGCCAATGACCACAAATAGCTCGTTCTTCTCGTTATAGAATCCCACTGGCGAGGACCATGCATAGAAGTTAAGCGGTTTGCGATAAAGCACTTTGCCAGTGTTCTTATCAAAGGCTAGAAACTCAGAATAGCTCTTGCCATAGAGCTGGTTGAACGAGGCAAAAAACATGTCTTTGCAGTTGCCGTCACCAAGAAGAGGAGTACAATACAGACCTCCATCAAAATGCTTGTCTCCTTGATAACTACGTTCGCTCGGGCAAAACCATTCCCACACCTTAGTTCCATTCAGACCGTTGAGTTTCACAAAGTAGGTTTTAGCATTGGCCCCTGTCTGCGTGTCCACCTCACAACCGCAATAGAGATAAGGCACCCCATTCTCCACTTCCAGAACTATCGATCCGTCAATGTCATCGTGGTTGTCGTAATGCCACACAGGTTTCATGGTGTTGAGATTAATGCACAAAATATCACCATGGTTGTCGCCCACAAAGCCATAGTTCTTATACACCGCCATGCTTGACTCAATGCCTGCACCGCCATCTCCCTTTACAACATAACGCAACGCGCTGTGCATCTTGAGTTTGCCATTGCCAAGGCGCTCATATTTATAAATCGTGCCATTCTCTCCTGGCCAAAACAGGAACTGCCCTACAACGATTGGTGACGAGTCATAAGCTCCCCAGCTGCGTTTTGCCTTGGGGTCACGCCCCCAAGTGTAAGCTATTTGGTGGGTGTTAAGGTCTATTGCCACATGTCCAAACGGCTGGTTATCGGGGATACCGTGCCCAACATAGAGGCTTCCGTTCAACGCAGGGTCGAGCGATACAGAGCCTTTAATGGGGTTGCCCACGTCGAGTGGGCTACGGCTCTGCTTGCCCGTTGCATAATCAAGAAAATACACCTCACCACATAGCGAGCCAACTATAATCTCTTCGTTGCCGAAGTTTGCAGTTATCTCAGGCGATGACTTTTTGAACTGCGCCACTTGAGCGTCGCTCCACTTGATATAGACTGGTTCACCCGTCCATCCAGAGCCTCCACCCCAATTGCCCTTAACGGCAGTGTGGAAAACCCAGTCGCGCACTATTTTACTTGGTGTGCCTTTCACGTTGCCACTATACCGGCGTGCGTCACGCTTCGGTCCTCCACGAAATGTGAGAATACCATCCACACCCTCGTATTGGTCGGCAAGGCTGTTAAGCTCTCCGCTGGTGGCTGTGTCAAGCACTTCCACGTTATATGAGAGGTCCTCGACACTCTTAAATGCAGTGTCAGGGAGCATAACATTATCAATTTCAGCTTGCTTTACGCTGTCAGAATCTTTTACCGAATTATTTGTCGAAAGGCCTTTACAGGCTGGAAAAATAGCAGTCAATAACATCAGTGCCACTACCGCCAGACTATACCAATTTTTTCTTGTCATCACAACTTATTTCTTTATTTTAGGTGCAAAGATAGATGTAAAAAAACTAATAACGACTATTTTTGAGTAATTTCTTTAAAAATGTGGTAGCAAATTAGTTCTTATAGCAAATTTATTACTAATTTTACCACATTAAACTAAACACACATTACAATGAAAAAGATATTACTTTCACTAACATTGCTGGTTTGTGGAGTATGCACAACTACTGCTGGCATCAACATTGGTGGCACCATCTATAGCGCCGACACAATTATGCGCCGGCAAGTGGGACCGGGCATCTACAACACCATTATCCGCATCCCCGACTTCCCGCTCAACGTCTATCTGCTAGAGGCCGACATGACCAATCCTTACAACCGCGTAGAGACGACAATCGGCTACAACACACTAGGACGCACCGAGCTGCTCACCAATGCCTATAACCGCAACCGCACCGCCACACGCCGCCCCATCGCTGCTTGCAACGCCAATTTCTGGTGCGTGACGGGTAACGGTTCGCCTACCATGGACTTCGAGCTGGGCGACCCATTTGGCGCTGTAGTCCGTAACGATAGTGTGTATCTAAATACCGAGACCAATGCCGACGCCTGGAATGGAGGTCCTTCTCGCACAGGAGCATGCGCCATCTCACAAGACAAGACTCTCTACTTCGGGCATTTCAACTGTGGGGGCAGCTTATCTTCGCCAAAACTCGCTGCCGCCGCACCATTAAACACAGTAAACCGCCGTAACCTCCCTCACACCGCAGTACTGTGGACTCCCGCTTTCAGCCGCACCCGCGAGTTTGAAACCAACTGGCTGGGTTATAACGAGACTGGTGTTGCCGATGCCGACAACTTCTACCTCACCTTCAACGAAGGCAGTCGATGGCTCGTAAATCAGGATATGCAATTCACCATCGCCAAAATTGTGAGAAACGCCGACCGCCAAACATTGGGCGAATATGATGCCTGCATCACAGCAACTGGACTGATGAAGGACTATCTCGCAGCACTTGACGAGGGAGATGTGATAACCATCAATCACGGATGGACCTACAACGAAGAAACTCAAGTCACACCATTAATCGAGAATATGGTTGAAGGCAATGCTCCTGTGATGCATAACGGCGAACTAACCAACCGCAATAACGACGAGAGCTACAACTCCATGGTATATAGCCGTACTGCCTATGGTTGCGACGCCACAGGAAAAAAACTCTATATGATTGTCATTGACAAATCCACAAGCAGATATTATGGCACCAGTGCTGGATGCTCTACAACCGTGATGTGCCAAATCCTCAAAGACCTCTACCCCGACATCAGCGAGGTCATAAACATGGACGCTGGCGGCTCAGCTCAGATGATGGTTGACGGTCGCATAATCAACACAACTACCGAGGGCACTCCTCGTTCGGTAGCTTGCGGATGGATGCTCGAGACTGAGGCTCCCGAGGACAGTGAGATTGCATCAATACAATTCTATGATTTCCGTGCCGACCTTCCAATCTACTCGTCATATACTCCACGCATCGTGGGATTCAACCAATATGGCGAAGTGATCAACGACAACGTCACAGGTTTCACTCTGTCTTGTGATGAAATAATGGGTTCAACAGAGGGTTCAACGCTAACTCTGAGCGGGAACGTTGGCGAGGGAGTTCTTACTGCAGATCTAAATGGAATGACAGCCACAATTGCCGTGAGAACACTTGAGGCACAACCAGCCATAGCCATGAAACCCATGATTTATGTTGACAACAGAGAATTTCCAATTGAGGTGAGCGCCACGATTTACGGTAAAAAGTTCTATTATGAAGGTGATAAACTCATATGGCAAGTTGATGACCCAAGCATTGCTACCATCATTGATGGCAATATCAAAGGCATAAGAAACGGAAAAACGGCATTTTCTTGCATAATAGGAAACTATATAGACACCGATAGTATCACAGTCGAAATTAGCGATAAGGAGTATATCGAGCAAACTTGGGACGGATGGGCACTCAAAGGAGCTGGAGCTAAAAACCTCACACTTGACGAGAACGGAAACCTGTCTTTTACCTACAACAGCAACCGAGCCCCTTACATCCAGCTTTCAAAGGACATCACTTTCTACAGCCTTCCCGACAGCATCTCTCTGACTTTCACAAGCTCACTACCATTGCAAATGGTCCAAATCGACGTGAGAAATACAGTATTAAACAAACTCAACTACCTGGAGTTTGGAAAGAACACTGGTTTCGAAGCCAATCAAGAATACATCTTGAATTTCGACCTTAATGCCATGGGAGGACTTGACAACCTGCTCACCTATCCGCTTAGCCTGCACACTATTAAGTTCACGCCAGTGAAGAGCAACTTTGGTGAACATGTCATCCAGCTCAAGTCACTGAAGGCTCACTACCCCATCGTCACAGCCGTTCCAGGCGATGTGAACGGCGACGGCAACGTGACTGCTGCCGACGTGACAGCACTCTACGACTACCTTCTCAATGACGTGACAACACACCTAATCAACGGCGATCAAGACCAAAATGGCACTATCACCGCCAGCGACGTGACAGCGGTATATAACATTCTGCTTGGAGATTAGGTTTTTTTTAGTCAAACTAAAAAACTAACGACAAAACTAATAACTATAAATTGTAAACTATGAACTACCAACTTATCAATCTGCCTTTTGGCGCTAGCGAGCTGGAACCCGTGATTAGCGCCGAGACCATTGCTTTGCATCATGGCAAGCACTTGGCCACCTATGTCAACAACCTCAACAACTTGCTGCCAGGCAGCGAGTTTGAAGAGTTGCCATTAGAGGAGATTGTGGAAAAATCCTCTGGCGGCATTTTTAACAATGCAGGACAAATCCTCAACCACAATCTCTACTTCGAGCAGTTGCAAGCTCCTTGCGACGACAACTGTCCTGTGGGCAAACTTGCCACAGCAATCGACGAACAGTTTGGCTCATTTGAGGTATTCAAGGAGAAATTCACAACTGCTGCCACTACCCTCTTTGGCTCTGGCTGGGCATGGCTCGCAAGCGACGCTGATGGCAATCTCCACATCCTGCAAATGCCAAACGCCGACAACCCAGTGACTAAAGGTTTAAAGCCATTGATGACAATGGACGTGTGGGAGCATGCCTACTATGTCGATTACCGCAATCGCCGCCCCGACCACATCGCGGCAATGTGGAAAATCCTCAACTGGCAAGAAATAAACCGCCGCTACGAATAACAAAAAATGAGGCTCAACCGTCTATGTAGAGCCTCATTTTTTAGATAAGAATTGGTCACTTTACTTCCAGGTAATCTCGCAACGCGTTGACATATTCCTCAAACGCCTGCTTGCCGCTTTCGGTCACACTACAGGTCGTGAGCGGTTTCTTGCCCTGGAACTTCTTCTCGACAGTAATATATCCTGCCGACACCAGTTTGTCGAGCTGCACGCTGAGGTTGCCGGCCGTGGCCTGTGTCTGCTCCTTGATATATACGAAGCTTGCTTCTTCGCAGTTCATCAAGATAGACATGATGGCCAGTCGCAACTGGGAATGCAGCAGCGGGTTAAGTTCCTTTAGCATTGCTTCTTGGCTTTAGCGTTCAAAATATGTCCCGGAATAATCATCGTTGCAACGAAGCACAGCACGAAGAGGGGAATTACCCATTCTACGGCAAGTGGCACCTTGGCAAATACACAGCACATTACGAAGATTCCTGCAAACAAAGAAAATACTCCGCCAATTTTCATCGACTTCTCTTGAATTATGCATCCTTGTATATTGGCACTAAAACCGGCCAGTACAAAGGCAAGAATCAACATAACTATCCATGTGCTTTTGCCAAATAAGTTAAACCCAATTGATAATAATGTACCAAAAGCAAAAGCACATCCATTTGTAAACCACAGATTGCTCGTCAATCGGTCTACATAGGTCTTCGGCTCCTTCTCGATGCGGTCCTTGTCCTTGCGGTTGATAACCAGCATGCCGATGCCACCTACGATCCAAATCAGGAACCACAACCAGTTGCAAGCAGGATTGCCACCTGTTAACAACAATGACACACCCACAAGCAGACCTACGATAGCACTGACATAGCCCCACCACAAAAGCAAATTGCCTTGCCCAACGCGCATTTTACGCTTGGTTTTGTTAATCATGCTGGTGATCAACTCCAAGCTCTCTTGACTGTTTAATTTCTTCTCTTCCATAATTTCCTTACATAACAATAAATGGTTAATAATAAAGTTTGTTTAGATTTATAAATCCGTTGCAAAGATAAAGTAGTTTATTTTATAAACCAAATATTTTTGCCACTTTTTTGAAAAAAACTTGAAAAACTACCAATTTTAATAGCATGTTCAGTGTTTTGAAAAAGAAAATCTGAAATCTGGTAGCTGAGAACTGACAACTATATATTATCTTTGCACAATATAATCATTCACACATTAATTATTTTTTAATATGAAACATCTATCTGCATTACTTTTCTTTTCCCTATTATGCATCCTAGGGTTCAACTCATGCGACAGCGATCTTCTTGACACCGACAAGTATCACCGCAATCCTAAGCAGGCCATTGAGGCGCTCTATAAAGAACTGCCTAATGGCGACATTAAATTCCTAAAAGAGGCAGTGAAATTCAAAGAAAGCGATAAATTCAGCGACTATCAGAAAAATGAGTTCTTCAAACAACTCAAAGCTAAAGATTTCAAAGTAACTGCCAAGAAAACCAAAAAGCGTAATGACTACACTGAGGTTGTGTGCGATTTCACCTATAGCGACGGCACCACCAAAGAGAAAAAGTTCCACCTTTATAAAGAAGACGACATCTGGAAGACCGAGATTGGCTTTAAGGAAATGCAAGAAGTCATCAATAAATAGAAGAGAAAGAAACCAATTTATCTTTTAAATACAAAAGCGGTTACCGTACTGGTTAAATACGATAACCGCCTTTTTTTGTCAAAATTAATTATTCTACAATGTTCTTGGTGACTATAGGCTTCCCATTCTCATCAATCAATGGAGTTAAACCGCCAGCATATCCACTCTGCACGAGAAGATAGTTAACACCAGTCCTTGTATCAACAATTATTGCTGTCCCTTTTAGGACACCTTCTGACTCCAACCAAACAAATCTTTTTTCTCTTTTTGCCATAGTATTATATTTTAAATTATGTATTACTTTACTTAAAACAAAAACCATGCCAGATAATAAAAGCTATACACTTCTACTTATTGATTCTAGAGATTATCCTCCAATTATCCTCCAAAACAAAAAATCCAGAAAAAACTCACAACTAATCATAGGAATGTGAAAACTTTTTACTACCTTTGCGCCAACTTTTTCAAAAAATGCTCCACCCTATGAAAGAGATTACTATTCAAGGTCTCACATTTGAGCCTTATATCTCCCGCGAGGAGATTGCCAAACAAGTTGAGCGCGTGGCTGCCGAAGTGAAGCGTGACTGCGTGACCGATTCCCCAATCTTTGTGTGCGTCTTGAAGGGCGCATTTATGTTTGCTGCCGACCTCTATCGAGTTATCGACATGCCCAAAAGCGAGATAGCGTTCATCCGTTACAAGTCCTATTCGGGTACCAAATCTACTGGCGAGATGAATAAGATCTTGGGGCTAAATGACGACGTGACTGGTCGTGAAGTGATTATAATCGAGGACATTGTTGACACCGGCCTCACCGCCCATGCCTTGCGTAGCGACATCGAGGCAATGAGTCCCATGAGCGTTAAGATGGCAACGTTGCTCTACAAGCCAGAGTCATTAAAGTACGGTAAAGCTCCAGAATATGTGGGCTTTGAAATTCCACCAAAGTTCATTATTGGCTATGGTCTTGACCTCGACGAAAAAGTGAGAGGACTAGACGAGATCTACGTCCTAAAGCAACGGTGAGAGGAGAGAGTTCATAGTTCATAGTTCACAGTTCAGAGTTATGAGTTATGAGTTCCCGATCCCGATAAACGAACTCCGTTCCACTTTCCTCTTTCCACCTTCCACCAATAAACGAAAACCACCTAAACGTTTAACTTATAAATACAAAATAATCATGCTGAATATAGTAATATTTGGTGCTCCTGGCTCAGGCAAGGGCACACAGAGCGAGAACCTTATTGAGCACTACAAGCTGTTTCACATCTCTACTGGCGACGTGCTGCGCGACCACATCAAACGAGGCACCGAGCTCGGCAAGACAGCCAAAGGGTTTATTGACCAGGGACAACTCATCCCCGACGAACTCATGATTGGCATCTTGGCGCAAGTGATTGATGACAACAAGAAGAAAGCAAAAAAGGGCGTAATCTTCGACGGTTTTCCACGCACCATTCCTCAGGCCGAAGCTCTTGAGACACTGCTCAACGAGCGTGGCACTAGCGTGAGCGCCGTCATTGGCCTAGAGGTTCCCGAACAGGAACTCATCGACCGTCTTGTAAAACGCGGACAGATGAGCGGACGCAGCGACGACAACGAAGAGACCATAAAGAAACGCCTCGACGTGTATCACAACCAGACCTCTCCACTGCAGGAGTTCTACAAAGAGAAAGGCCTCTACAAAGCCATCAAGGGCATTGGCACCATCGACGGCATCTTTGAAGACATCAAAGCCGCCATCGACTCGCTTTGCTAGTATTCAAGCCGCTCCTTCCTGCTGCTTTACCGACAATTATCCGACGAGACAGGTCTCGACACTACCTAACCGACGAGACAGGTCTCGTCTCTACTTAACACTTATAACTTAACACTTATTTGGGCCTCTACATCCACATTCCCTATTGCAAGAGCAAGTGCATCTATTGCGACTTCTACTCCACCTCACAGGTCGAGACGATGGAGCAATATGTGCAATCGCTGCTCTACGAGGCAAAATTGAGGCAAGAAGAAATTGGAAACCAGTTTGTCACCACACTTTACTTGGGCGGTGGCACACCATCGGTTATGCCATTAAGTCTTTTAACCTCACTCATCAATGGTCTTAGCAAAGTCTTAGACCTTAGCCAAGTAGAGGAATTCACCATTGAGGTAAACCCCGACGATGTGAACCGCGTTTATATAGAGCGGCTGCAACAGTTAGGCGTGAATCGCGTGAGCATGGGCGTGCAAAGCTTCAACGACGACGAACTGCAGGCAATCAACCGCCGCCACACAGCGCAGCAAGCTATCGATGCCGTGCACGCCATCAAGGAAGCGGGCATCAACAATGTGAGCATCGACCTCATTTACGGATTGCCAGGACAAACTCTCAACTCGTGGAAACGAAATGTGGAGCAAGCAATCAGTCTCAAGGTGCAGCACATCTCGGCCTATAACCTAAGCTATGAGCCTGGCACACGGCTATGGGTGATGCGTGAGCAAGGAAAAGTGCAGGAAGTGGGCGACGAGGACTGCATTGCCATGCACAACACCCTAGTGGAACAACTCAAAGATGCCGCTTTTGAGCACTATGAGATTTCAAACTTCGCCCGTCATGGATTCCGCTCTCGTCATAACTCCAATTACTGGAATTTCACGCCCTATCTGGGGCTCGGCGCAGCTGCCCATAGTTTCGACGGCACCATCCGCCGCTACAACCCATCGAGCATAAAGGAATATATCGATAAACTGAGCCATGGCACCCCAGCCTTTATTGAGGAGCACCTTGAGTGGTGGGAGCGCTACGACGATGAAGTGATGGTGAGACTACGCACCAGCGACGGACTCGACACCAGGCTCATCTCAAAGCGCTATGGCGACAATGTATATAACCATTTAATCAAACAAGCTAAAACCTTTATCGCTCAAGGACTTTTAAAACAGCAAGACAGCATTATTTCTCTCACTCCGCAAGGCGTGATGATGAGCGACAACATCATCCGCAACCTAATGTGGGATTAGGGCTTGCACCCTATTGTTTATTAGAAAATAATGTTTACCTTTGCAACATCCTTAATCACATATTAATTTTTAAAATGAGACATTTATTTTTATCTGCACTCTTAATAATTATATCTCTCTTTGCATCAAGCAATCTTACTGCTCAAGTCGCTGAACCTAATCTCAAATGGGGACATCCCACCCAACAGGAGTTGGAGATGACCAACTATTCACCCGACCCCGATGCCGACGCAGTGGTGCTATGCAAGACTACCGAGGTGCAATATGTTATCACCAAAGATGTACTACAAGTGCTCTATGATGTAAAAGGGAAAATTAAAATTTTAAAGCCCGAAGGTACAAAGCATGCTAGTATTGACATTTTTTACACGGTCAATGATGGCGTAGAGGGAAACAGAGAGGTCGTGAGCCACGTGAAAGGTACTACTTTTAATCTCGTTAACGGACAACTCGAGAGAAGTGAGCTGACAAGCGAAATGGTTAACACCCTAAAAGCTCCAGACCCAAAACAGAAGGTAATGACTCTACTTCTCCCTGATGCAAAGGCGGGGTCGGTAATAGAATATGAGTATACCATAACTAGTGACCTATATCGTGAAATAAAGGATTGGGATGCTCAATGCGAGTTGCCTGTGGCTTATACAAAATATGATGTGACTATTCCTGAATGGTTTGGATTTTACGTACAAACCATTGGAAATGAATATAATACTAGCAAAATCACACAACAGAGAACCGCTAAGCGCCCAACTTACATCATTGAGACATCAGGTGCTGAATATGAGTGTTTGGGAGTTAACTTCGAGTTTGAGGGACGCAGGCTGACGGCACTGAAAAACGAACCTCTCATCTTCTCTCCACAAGTCTATGCCCAACGGGTGATTATCGACATTAATACTGAGACATTGCCCCGCCACACAAAACACCAGTACTCTATGACCTGGAATGAGATTGACCAGTTCCTTCTCAAGCACAACAACTTTGGAAAGCTATTAAACAGCAATCCGCTGAAAAAAGAAATGAAGAAAGCAGGCATTTCACAAATGAAAGACGTGGACGAGAAGATTATGGCAACAGTGAGACTGCTGCGGCAACACGTGAAGTGGAATGGTAAGTACAACCTTTATGGTAGCCCTGCATCACAAGTTCTCAAGAATGGAAGAGGAAGCAATACCGACATCAACTTTATGCTCATAGCAATGCTCAACGATGCCGGCATAAACGCCTACCCTGCTGTCCTTTGCGCTCGCGACATTGACATTATTGACGAGAACCGCTCCACCATGAAGAATTTTACTTCCACGATTGTTGTGATTGATAGGGGCGACAGATTTCAAGTCTTTGACGGCTCAATGGAGAATGCCACTATCGACATCTTGCCCACAAAATTCCTCGTCAGCAAGGCACGAGTTATCAAAAAAGACAATAATAACCCTTGGATAAACCTTGAAGACAAGGGGTTGGAGCTAATAAGCCACAAATTTACAGGAGACATCGATCAAAACGGGAAGTTAACAGCCAATTGCGTCAGCACCTATCATGACAAAGCGGCTGAGCAGATGCGAACTGAAATCAAAAAACAAGGTGAGGAATTGTTCAACAACAAACTCCAATCTTCACAAATTACTGTTAGCGACTACAAAACACAGGGTATTGATGACGTTGAGATGCCAGTCACTGAGATTATCAATTTCAGTTGCCAACTTAACAACAACGATGGTGCCATTACTTTGCCGCAACTCATTGTTCCTTTTATCGATGAGAAACTGTTCAAAAACGACACGCGCTACAATCCCATCGAGTTCCCAACTAAAATTAGAGAGACTATCGACATTGCATTCACTATTCCTGAAGGTTGGGAGGTTGCCGATGTACCTGCACCCATTTCGCTGAACACCAGCGACAACACAATCGTAATGGCAATAACACCAAGCACAATGGGTAAAATGATCAATGTCTCAACACATTTTTTAATTAACCGTTTAGTGTTCAACAAACGTGACTATAAGGGAATAAAAAATCTCGTCGATAGAATAGTCAAGCAAAGCAAAGAGCCCTTTATCTTAAAGAAAAAGAACTGATTCAACTTCAGCAAGTTAATAACACAGATTAAGTTCCCACCAGCAAAAACTGATGGGAACTTAACTTCAATTTCTTTGCTTAGAAATCATTTATTTCTTCTTCGGGAAATGTGACGCGCCAGGCGATCGACAATTTGAATTATTTCTTTATCATTAGAATTAATCATTTTGCGTATTATAGAGCTTTCGTAATATGATATATTGCTACGCTCAAAAACTCCTTGTTCTTCAAAGATAGTCATTAGGTTTTTTAATCTCTGCAGTAAACATGGATTATAGTCGTAATGTTTATATCCTAATGCTTCCATTTCTCTTGGCTTTTTATTACAACCAGCGACTTTTACAACTTCATAAGGCCGTTCTATGTCTTGTTTCTTTTTAAGCTTGCCGTAACAAGGCACAAACAAATCGGTAGAAATTTCAAATTCCACACCCATCCCATTTTTTATTGCCAGATCACATATTGTTCTGGCATCTGACATGGTTTTAAGAGATTTAGAGCCTCTAAGAAGATCGGGGGTGCCCCAAAAATAGCCTGTTTGAAAATCACATCTATCAAAACCAAGTGTTTTCCATGTTTCATTTAAAGATGCTTTATTATAAGGAATCCAATAGAATTTAAACCCTTTTGAATGTATATAGTTACTTACATCCTTAATTATGATATTATCTTCTCTGTTTTTGGCACCATTAATATAATCATATTTTTCCCCAGTCTTGTTCGTCCATTCTCCTGTTTTATTGTCTTTATGCCATCTTATCATTAATGCTGTCTCTTCTACCCAATACAGGCCTTCAAGTGTTATATTCTTATAATGTTGAGCCTCAAATCTACGAATCGCCTCATCAATAAACCATTTGACAGCTTCAAGTCGATGCTCTCTGTTTCTAAAATCTAATTTTATCGTTCTGCCATTCTTTTTAATGCTGCCCCATTCAGTAAAATCAGTGCATGGTGAGGGCACGCTCAAATACACTCTGTGTCTAAAAGCGGGCTTTCCAAGTATTTTTTTGCAATCCTCAATACACTCATCCAGAGCCTTTAACCCTTCAAAATTGCCACCATTGTAAGCTGTCGAGAAATATCTGTTTAGCAACCATTCCCAATGCCCTTTATTTGCAGCTCCTTTTTCTCCTGGCTGATTGTCTCCGAATTTGTATCCCTCATCATTTTTGAATTCCAAATAAAGAAAAGAAGGAAAGAACCATTCTCTATGACCATCCCCAAACTTGTGCATCACTATCGTTTCCAGATCAGATTTTCCCCACTTTGATCTGTTTTTATTGCCATAATAAATGAGCATCATGTCGTCTTTTTTGGAGTCATACCTATTATTGTGATATGTATTGGGGTAATAAGCATCTGAATTATCCGAAATAGAGACTCCTGCATTGGTGGCTTCCATATTGGAAGAACCTGCATTAGAAGCGTCTATATATGAAACCTCAGTTTTTGAGGCCCCATTAGAATTATCTAAATTACCTCCTGCCTTGTCAACATACTCAGCATAAGTAGTATATGAAACTTTATCTAAGCCATGAAGCTCATCTACAACACTGTTGTTTCCTGTTTTAGTAACGGTAGTTTTAGTAACAGCAGTATTGGTAACGGCAGTGTTTGAACTGCAGCTAATGCACACAAATATCAATAAAAAAGATAATACCTTTTTCATTCTTTGTAGATTTTAATTTGTTATTTCTTGCTGATTCTCCAAATGGCTCCCTCAATAAGAGAGCAGTAGATATCGCCAGTGGCAGGGTCCACATCAAAGCCGTTGACTTCGCTACTACCCATTTCATACCTGAACAAAAGTTTGCCTGAGGCTGCATCAAGCACAGCCAGCATACCGCGGCGTGAGCCAGCGTAGATATATCCATCTTTTTCGAGCACAATGCAGGGGGCATGCTCGTAGCCAAAGCCGCAGTCGGTGTCCCACAGCTGATGATAATCGTCGCTCTGGGTGTCCATCGCCACCACTGTGCCATCCATAGTTTTGGCATAGGCACGCTTGCCATCCTCGCTCAGTCCAAGACTCTCGCGCACCTTAACGGCATTGTCGTGATGACGCCATAGCTGCTTACCTGTGACACGGTCTATAGCAGTGGAATTGCGATCAGGAGCAACTATTACTACCCTATCCTTAGTTACTGCTGGCACAACATTGCCAGGGCTATAGAGATTTGTTGTCTTGCCATTGTTCCAGGACCAATTGAGCGCCCCATTCTTGCGGTCGAGTGAGCGCAGATTGGTGTCCCATGCACCAAAGATGATATCATCTTTCCCCACAAACGGCTCGGCCTGGCAATAGTTGTTTATGTCATTATACTCCCACATCAGTTTCTTAGAATTTACATCCCATGCCTGGAACGTCTTGAAACCGCCCTGATATAGCACGCCATCGGCTACAATTCCATCGGCCACGTATGGTCCATTGGCTTCAACTTCATTCAGCACCTTGCCATTCTTTTTGTCGAGCCAAATCAAGCGTTTATCGCCAGTGGGAAGAATCACTATCTTGTCGGCAACTGCAGGGCGCGAGAATAGCATACTCGTGGTCTTATACTCCCACTTCAATGCAGCAGTATTCTTGTCTATCACACGCAAGTAACCAAGCGAATTGCCAAAATAGATATTGTCTTTGTCTATTCCAAGTCGTGTGAAAATCGAAGCATTATCTGCATAAACTTTCTCAACATTAAAACCTTGAGGTACAGTATATTGAATCTTAGAAACATCACCAGAATAGTATTCTAGATTTATCTTATATGCATAACGGATATCGCGTTCCTTACCAAGAGTCTTGTTATAAACATGAATCCAATCGTGATCAAGATCTACGTCCATGAGCGTGTAACCATAGTCGCCATTGCCCATGTCGAGGCAGCGCACCATCAGCCCAATTATGCCATCGGTCTCATATTGGCGCCAACGGTGCCAGTGGCCGTTCTGATGAGTGATGACAGGATATTTCTTTAATATATTGGCATAGTCACGATAATTGTCGAGGTCATCGAGCAATGGATAGTGATTAACACTCAGCACCTTCATACCATGTTTCACCATCTCGCTAAGCGTCTTGTCTAGCCAAATCAAGTCTTCTTGCTTGATGTGGCCATCGCCCATCTTCATGAAGGGACCGCAGTTCATGCCTATCACCACCAACTTGCCCACTGTGAATACAAATCGGTCATTACCCCACAGGTCATTGAAAGTCTTGCAAGCGCTCTGGCTCCAGTTGTTCTCATGGTTGCCGGGGATAACGTAAAGCGGTTTGGTGATACCGTCCAGAATTGACTTCACATTTAGCAGCTGCTCATCGCTACCCTCGTTGGTGAGGTCACCAGTCATCAACACTGCATCAACATCGCTGGCATTGATTTCAACCACAGCTTCCTTGAGTTTGCCCTCGTTGGCATTGCCAGGAGTGACATGGATGTCGCTAAGAATCGCAAACTTCTGCGCCAAGACGCTAGCGCTTGTCACAAGCAACAGCGCTAAAACCAATATAAACCTATGAAATAATCTTGTATTCATCTTCATTCTAATTGCATCAATTATTTTACAACTTAACACTTACAACTTACCTATATGTTTTCAACCGTGGCACAAACAAGTCGGGATAATACTCCAGCTTGAAATTGCCAGGCGAGCCAATGAGAATAATCACATCATATTGAACTTCGCACTGCAGCTGGTAGTAGTTAATGTAGGCGTTGGCTGAGTTAACCATGTGCTGCTTCTTAGCGCGAGTAATAGAGCGCATCGGGTCAAAATACTCATCGGTGCTGCGAGTCTTCACCTCAACGATGTGAAGCACCATGCCAGGTTCTTGAGCAATGATGTCAATCTCGAGTTTTCCCATACGCCAGTTGGTCTCACGCACTGTCAACCCCTGCCGTACAAGGAACTCCACCGCCTCATGCTCGCCAGCCTTGCCCAACAAATTATGTTCTGCCATAATTATTACTATATTTCTATGCAAAAATACAACTTTTTTCATAAACACACAAAACAATAACGAATGTTGTCTTTTTCTGGTTTGAGGCAAGTGAGAGCATATCTAGTCACATTTAGCGAAGTATTTGCAAACGATTTACTGATATTTAATTAGTTTTGTTAAAAAAACCTTGAGCCAACAAGCAATAACTGAAAACATTTTTGTACCTTTGCATCTTGATTTTGAACGTGCTTTTGTATGGCACAAGTATTAACGCAAATTTTTCAATTGTAATTTATGATCAACATTAAATTTCCTGACGGAAGTGTAAGAGAGTATGAGAGTGGGGTAACTCCACTGCAGGTTGCTGAGAGCATCAGCTCGGGACTGGCACGTCAAGTGCTGGCTGCAAGCATCAACGACATGGAATGGGACATATCTCGACCAATTTGTAGCGACGGTGAGATTAAGCTCTTCAAGTGGGATGACCCCGAGGGCAAACACGCCTTCTGGCACACTTCGGCACACTTGCTTGCCGAAGCTTTGCAAGAACTTTATCCTGGTGTTCAATTCGGTATTGGTCCAGCCATTGAGAACGGCTTCTACTATGATATCGATCCAGGCGACAACGAAATTACTCAAGCCGATTTCCCAAAAATCGAAAAGAAAATGGCTGAGCTGGTAGCTAAGAAAGAAGAGGTGAAGCGTGCCGACATCACTAAGGCCGACGCTCTCAAATTCTTTGGCGATACTGGTCAGACCTACAAAATAGAGCTTATCAACGACTTGCAGGATGGTACCATTAGCACCTATACTCAGGGCGCATTCACCGACCTGTGCCGTGGTCCACACATCCCTAACACTGCCCCCATCAAGGCAGTTAAGGTGCTTTCGCTGGCTGGTGCCTACTGGCGTGGCGACGAAACCCGCAAGCAGATGCTGCGTGTGTATGGCATCTCGTTCCCCAAAAAGTCGATGCTCGATGAATACTTGGTGCTTCTTGAGGAGGCCAAGAAACGCGACCACCGCAAGATTGGCAAAGAGATGGAACTTTTTGCCTTCTCTCAGCGCGTAGGTCAAGGCTTGCCATTGTGGCTGCCGAAGGGTGCTGCTCTTCGCAACCGCCTGCAAGACTACCTCGCCAAGATTCAGAAGAAATATGGTTACGAGCAGGTTATCACTCCACACATCGGCAACAAGAACCTTTATGTGACCAGCGGTCACTACGCAAAATATGGTAAGGACTCGTTCCAACCCATCCACACCCCTGAGGAGGGCGAGGAGTATATGCTCAAACCCATGAACTGCCCTCACCACTGTGAGATTTACCGCACATCGCCACGTAGCTATAAAGACCTGCCTCTGCGCTTTGCCGAGTTTGGCACCGTTTACCGCTACGAGCAGAGCGGCGAGCTCCACGGCTTAACCCGCGTGCGCTCGTTCACACAAGACGATGCCCACCTGTTCTGCACCCCCGAGCAGCTTAAGCAGGAGTTCCTGAGCGTGATGGACATCATCAACCACATCCTTGGTGTGTTTGGCTTTGAGTATGAGGCACAAATCTCGCTTCGTGACCCAAACAACAAGCAGAAGTATGTGGGTAGCGACGAGAACTGGGAGCGTGCCGAGCGCGCCATCGTCGAGGCCTGCGAGGAGAAAGGGCTTCCCGCTAAGCAGGTAGAAGGCGAGGCAGCATTCTATGGTCCCAAACTCGACTTCATGGTGAAAGATGCACTGGGCCGTCGTTGGCAGTTGGGAACAATCCAGGTTGACTACAACCTGCCCGAGCGCTTCGAGCTGGAATATACCGGCAGCGACAACGCAAAGCATCGCCCCATCATGATTCACCGCGCGCCTTTTGGCTCGCTCGAGCGTTTCGTGGCTGTGCTGCTTGAGCACACTGCAGGCAAGCTACCATTATGGCTGGCTCCCGACCAGGTAGTGGTACTGCCCATCAGCGAGAAATACAACGAATATGCCCAACACGTGGCACAAGTTCTCAACGATGCCGATGTGCGCACTATCATCGATGACCGAAACGAGAAAATCGGCAAGAAAATTCGCGACAATGAGCTCAAGAGAATACCCTATTTGCTCATTGTAGGTGAAAAAGAAGCTGCAAATGAAGAAGTTTCGGTAAGAAAACAGGGCGGAATTGATAAAGGTTCAGAAAAAATTACTACCTTTGCAGCCAATATCACTCAAGAAGTGAATGAAATGATAAACTTATAATATTACTGAATGCAGAAAAAACCTTTTTGGAGTGGCCCTAAAAAGCCAATGAACGGTGGTCCCAACAAAGGGAAAAACAACCGTAACCAGCGTGGTGGCAAGCAACAGAAAGAAGAGCTCGCCATCAACGATGAAATCCGTGCTCCCGAAGTGCGACTTGTGGGTGACAATGTGGAAGAGGGCATCTACCCTATCCTAAAAGCACTCAAAATTGCTGAGGAACAGGAACTGGACCTCATCGAGATTGCACCTATGGCACAGCCACCAGTGTGCAAGATTATGGATTATCAGAAGTACCAGTTCCAGCAGAAGAAGAAACTCAAGGAGCAAAAGGCTAAGGCTACCAAGGTTGTGGTAAAGGAGATAAGATTCGGACCACAGACCGATGAGCATGACTACAACTTCAAGCTCAAGCACGCCATCGGCTTCTTGAAAGAAGGAGCAAAAGTGAAGAGCTACGTGTTCTTCAAAGGCCGCTCTATCCTCTTCAAGGAACAAGGCGAAGTGCTGCTGCTCAGATTTGCCAACGACCTGGAGGACTACGCCAAGGTTGACCAAATGCCTGTTCTCGAAGGCAAGCGCATGACTATCATGCTCTCACCCAAGAAGCAGACTTCGAAGAAGAAAGACGCCGACAAGCCCAAGGATGAAGCTCCTAAGGCGACATCAGCTCCCGAGGCTAGTGAAGCGCCTGAAGAGGCTTCACAAGATTAACAGTTCTGCATTTCACGGCTATGCTTTAGAGCAAAGCCTATGAAAGAAAAGAAAAAACAGGGCATTAGGCTTGGTAAGTGCCTATTCCCTTGATTAATAACAATTTTTTAAAAACAATTACAAAAATGCCAAAAGTTAAGACTAATTCCGGTGCCAAAAAAAGGTTTACCTTTACCGGAACAGGGAAGATTAAAAGAAAGCATGCTTACAAGAGTCACATCTTGACAAAGAAGACTAAGAAGCAGAAGAGAAACCTCACCAAGGTGAGCATCGTTGACAAAGCTAACCTCAACTCAATTCGCGAGTTGCTCGTTAAGAAATAATCAACATCAACACTTTCACGAGT